>Ga0307515_10020182_pt1 | contig 11913 bp, 3 predicted proteins | sample 17_EM_MG_FD_194513 | JGI IMG/M metagenome (GOLD analysis project Ga0307515, IMG submission 194513) | Populus trichocarpa ectomycorrhiza microbial communities from riparian zone in the Pacific Northwest, United States - 17_EM | ecosystem: Host-associated > Plants > Roots > Unclassified | place...
TGACTTGTGGTTTGCGATAACCCAACCTTTAAGGAATTATTCGAAGTCAAAGACGATTAGATTTTCAGGTAATAAATCCCTAAATAATTCCAGATCTATCTAATGACATCTTAGGGAATCCTGAATTATTTTGTTTCATAGTTTCTGTTGCGTGTATAATATTCAGGAACCAAACAGAAATATCATAATTTTTTATTTGATTATTGAATTGCACTAAAATTGAGCCGAGATGTTTGATACACTCGGTTTTATAATGGATCAACTCATTATAATAAGTTGAGATAGGGATCATCTTCAAACAAGGTTTATAAGATATTGTTTTGTATTTTTTTTATAGTTATTTTTTTTAATTTCTTTCTTTATTTTTCTAATTATTTTAGGGTATTTTTTTCTCTTTATCCTAGGTTGATTTAACTTTTATTAAACAACTTTATAAGTTATTTTATAACATATTTCATACTTTTTGAAATTTGTAAAACAAAAGCAATTACAACGAGTGACCTAATATTTGATAAACTCTAATTTTATCTTTCACTATACATTATTTTCTATCTTTCTCTATACATCAATGACGGATGATGTATAGCTAAAGATTAGGTAGGTGAAATGTGAGATCAAAATATTCTAAACATTAGCTAAAGATTTTATAAGTAATATGACTTGTGATAAAAATCGGTGGGAAGAGTCAAAGAAAACTAGGAACCTATCATTGACATCATAGATTCTTATTAATAAAAATCTAAAAGGCATCGGTGAAAAATTGTAGTATGTGAGAAGCACAATTTATTAGAACAATGTTTTTTTTTTTGTCCTTAGGATTTTTCTACACTTTGGTCCCTTAACTTATTTTTTCTTTTTCGAGCTTTTATTATTAGTTTGATATATGATTAGTCTTGGTGATTTGTTCTTCATACTTGTGTACATGGATCTCGAGGAGCCAGGAAAATATTTTGTCTCTTGTTTAATATTAAATTTGATAAAACAAAATTCAATTTCATTTCTTTTAAATAATTATAGCCTTAAGGACCAAATTTGAAGCCTAAAGAAATGTTCAATCCCTTTTTTTGCCAAAATTTCTAATTTGCATGGTCAAGGAAAAAAATTAGGTTTATTTTTTAATTTGATCCCTTGACGTTGGTTGTATTTGAGATTTGATTTGGTAGTTTGTTTTTGTTTCCTTGAAAAAAATTTTGTATGCTTGGTTGATGCTTAGTTTTGTAAAATAAAATAAAATCCAGGTAATTTAGAAAAAAATAGTATTGAAGGACCAAAGTTTAAAGTGAAACAAATATGAGGATTGTGGTAAATGGGCAGGGTAAATTGGTTAGCGCCTACAACCCACGCGCCAGCAGGTGGGGGAAGGTCGTTGCGTTATAACAATGCGTGCAACTTTTCCCAACAGCTAAACACCAGCTTTCACAGTGGAATTGGAAGCAACATGTTGAGCTCTTCTATTTTGCCTAACACGTGATGAAGGAGGAGCGGCGGCGAGCCTCTAGCAACCTTTTGTTCTTCTCCTCCCTCTTTTCTCTCTCCTCTCCTCGGGATTCACGTTAGGCTGCCAAGATTGAAAGGTTCTTTGTCATTTTATTTTTGTATCAAATTTGGTTCTTATTTTTTTTATGGCTATTTTTTTTATTTTGAATCTTTATTTTGAATTGATTTTTTTTCAATAATTTCCCTAAGCACTGGTTTCATTTAGTTTTTATATCAAATTTGACCTTCGTTCTCTTGATTGGTATTTATTTTGTTTTGGATCTATTTTTTAAACTTCATTCCTCAGTATTTGGTTTAAATTTTTATGTCACATTTGGTTCATATTCTTTTGATTGCTATATGTTTTGTTTTTTTATCCCTTTTTGATTGAATTTCTTTATTTCAATTTCTTCCCTTAGTATTTAATTGATTGAGAATTTAGCTTTGTGATATTTCATGTTTGCCTTCTATGGGGTAATTTTAGGCTTATGACCTAGATCACAGGTCTTTTTATTAGTTTTTTTTAAATTGATTTTTTTTCCAATTTTATCCTTCAATATTATATTGGTTAGGGATTAGGCTTCATTTTTTTTTTTACTTTTCTTTATGAGGGGTTATCCCGATCACATATCCCAAGTTGCAAGTTTTGCGGGTTAACCCAGGTTAACTTGGTTTTTTTTTCCATTGCTATTTTTTAAAAATTTGAGTTTTTTTTCAATTTTTTCCTTCAATGCTAGATTAATTGAGCTTCATAGTTGTATTTAATTTTCTTTCCACAAGTTTATCCTATTATGACAACCGGATCGTGGATTTTTTAGGCTGACTTGAGTGGACTCGGGTAAGTTTTTTTGTCCTTTTCTTAAATTGATTGTTTTTTTTTATTTCATCATACAATATTTGATTTGCTAGCAATTAAGCTTTGAAATTTTTTATTTTGCTTTTTATGAGGTTTTTATTTTTCTTCATTATTAAATAAGGTCATGGAGAACTTTTAAAAATATTGGGAGGTTACATTTTCATAATATTAACAAGCATTAATACCATTTCCAAAATGTTTAGTTTGATTTATTTATTATCATTACCTGTTTTGTTTAATTATATTACTAAATTAACCAAGTTTATTGAACCTAGTCAAGTCATTGACTCGAGTTTTGGATTTTTCTTACTTTTTTAAAAGCATTAACATTACCTACTTATTTTTTTGATGTTAAAAAAAATTGACATAACCTATAACAGGCCACCAATCTAGTTAATATCATTTCCATACATAACCTTGTATAGCTAATTGCTTCATTAGGGGGAATTTGAAGTACAATTATTATCAAACTTTGTAATCTAGTTAGGAAAACATGGCATCAAATCAAATAGTACAAGCTTCATATGGCGCGCCCCTTGTAATGGAAGGTGAAACTAGCAGCTAAAATGCGTAGTTTGCATTAAAACCAGCGGCATTTTCGGTTTGTCTTTTAATTTGGACGTTGTGAGCATTCGACTCTGTACTCTGTATTGTGCAGTAAAATCTTTCAGCCTATTCTGCATGACAGTGTAGCTTTTTCGTTCCTGCAAGTTGGTCGGCAGTAAAATCTGTTGATTATAATTTAGGCCATTTGAATAATAACAAATTGACGGGGGAATTTGAAATGATTATTTAATCCCTCCACTCCATCAAAACAATTTCAAGGATTATATATATTCTCTGAACCATCAAGGTAAATTATTCATTTTTTTTACTCTCCAAGTATTCATACTTTAACCCTTAGCGCATTTGTCATACAAAAATAAAAATAAATACTCTTGTTCTTATAATTTTAAGCTCTATCTTTTATTTATTATAATCTCCATTTAAAATTACTGACTTCATCATTAGAGACTTCCTAAATCCCATAAAAAGGAATAGTTTTGCAGGTACCAGGATTTTCACCATCAATTATATACTTCATGAGTTATTGGAATAGGACATGTAACAGATCTCCTTGCCACAACAAACACTTCTGCCTAACCAACCTTTTAACAACTCATCAACCAAGTGTAACTCCTTACCTAAGCAATGCTCGTAACCCAAAGCCCAAAAGAAACTCTGCCAACTCAACAGGTCTCGACACCACCTAAACAAGCAGCTACATCCTCATTAACATGTCCACCACAACTTGCTGCATCCAGTGTCTAAAGACAATTACACTACCTTGAAGAATATGATCAAAATGAAATCATAAGGGGTTTTTACCTTCAGAAGTCATTCAGCCTTTCCAAAGAGCATGTGTGTCATCATGATGCTTGTGCATATAACGAGTATTTTAGACGTCCATCTAGTCGTCATAGGAAAGAGGCTATCTACTGATTGCATCATTCCATAACAAAAACCTGAAGCTCCTTAGAACCTTATTAATATTGGAATGAAAAGCAACCTGCAGGGGAATTTATGAAGGAGGATGTCTACACCCCCTATCAGATTCAAAATTTTCCCTTGTCCAGATAAATGTTGTATACTCTTATCCCTAAGGACTACATTTCAATTAAAATGACATTGGATAACTATGATAGTCATGTAGACCTAAGAGAACATGTGCAAAATATATGGAGTATCCTATAATTAGTCATCTAGGATAGCTATACCATATGCAGGATTCTTCCCATAACCTTTAGGGGGTTGGTATGTGCATGGTACAAAATTTTAGGGCTAGGCTCCATCACAAGCTTGGGTGACCTTTGTATCAAGCTAGTGGCAAGATTCAGTACAAGCATCCAAGCAAAAAGAGTTCCACAAAGCTTTTTAGGATCACTCAGGTGGATGACGAGTTCATGAGAGTATACCTGAAAAGGTTTAATGAGGAAATGCTCAAGGTTGTAGAATTAATATAACGTGTGGCTTTAGAAGCCCTTATAAATGGAGTAAAGGGAAGAACTATGTGGAAAATGTTTTATGCCCTACCGAACAGAAGCTTGTTGAAAGTGAAGCAAGCCATAGAGAACCACATTTGGGTAGAGGAGGCAAGTGTGTTGCGTTATGTTCCTCCCTGTTTCTCTAAAGAAACTTTTCCTCAAAGGTCTTCTAAGTGGGATCGTTCTCCTAGGAGGGACAACAACCTTAGAAAAACTGAAAAGAAACTGATAAGTGAATACCTGAACTACCCAGAAATGCATACTACTCCACCGAACACTACCCTCACTAAAGTTTACACGGCCATCTAGGGTAAGGATTTTGTTGAATACGACCCATGAGATCGCCGCCCAGTACTTGCTTATCCAAGAAGTACTATATATTACCCAAAGATAAGGGACATGACATTGAATAATGTTATGTTTTGAAGAATGAGATTGAAAAACTGATAACTAGGGGCTATCTCCGCTATTTTTTAAAAAAGTGATTCTCACCATGAACAAGGTATGAAAGAGCCTGGTCAATCTATGCTAGCACTACCTGAAATCATTATGATATTAGGTGGCACCTTAACTAGAAGTGATTCCAACACAACATAAAAAAAGTATAGGAAACATGTCCTTACAACTTCTCGTCTTCTAAATCAGTGCCATAAGCCTATCATCTTTACCTTAAGAGATGGAAAGGGAATAACTTTCCCATATAAGGATGCCCTGGTTATATCTACAACACTTTTTAACCATCAGGTATATCGAGTATTGGTGGATAAATGTAGTGCAATCAACATCCTCTCTTATGAAGTAATGACACAAAACAAAATATTCCCTTTAAGGTTAACCTTAGTAAAGGCTCAACTTATTGGGATAAAAGGCTTAGACATACCATCGAAGGGCGTCGTAGAAGTCCCCATCACCATTACCACTCCCCTAAAGTGTGCCTCCCTCCAATAAACTTTCATGATCATTGATATGACCTTGGCCTACAACGCCATCCTGAGTAGACCTCTTCATCATTAGATCAATGCTATTATAAGCACCAGTTGCTTAGGACTGAAAATCCCAACTCAAAAGGGAGTTTCCACAGTTCAAGGGAATCAAGTAACCTCAAAGTAATGTGCCTTTACCTATCTAAAAGGGAACAAAAGGCTTTAGTATTGAACTAGCAAGGTCCTTAAAAGAAAGAGTGAAGATCAGAACAGAAGTTGTTGAAGAACTGAGGAAAATCCTTCTAGGAGGAAATGAGTAAGCGGTCATGAAAATAGGTTCCACCCTAACACAAACATATAAACATTCACTAACAAAGCTCCTCCATATCCAAATATCTAATTTTGCAATGAGCACCTCTAACTTTCTAGGAATCAGTCCTAAAATCGTAACTCATTAGTTGAAGGTGGACCTTGTTATTCACCCAACCCACCAGTAAGAGGAATCTGGGGGTAAAAGACAGAAAGCAATAACACAAGAGGTAGATAAGTTCCTGATTGTTGGCTTTATTAGAGAAGTAATGTACCCTGCATGGTTAGTGAATGTAGTAATGGTTAAGAAAAACAATGGCAAGTGATGAATGTGTATGTACTTCACAGATTTAAACAAAGCTTACCTAAAAGATTGTTATCCTCTACCCAAGATTGCTCGTTTAGTTGACTTCACCACTAGTTTTGAATAACTAAGCTCATTGGATACCAATTTTTGATATCATCGAATCCTCATGCACCTAAAAGAGGAGGGAAAAAAACTTTTATAATTGAAGGGTGACATTTTGTTATAAAGCCATGCCATTCGAGCTCAAGAATGTTGGGGACACTAACTAACAGATGGTAAACAAAATATTCAAGAACCAACATAGAAGAATTATAGAGGGATATATTGATGAAATGCTAGTGAAAAGTGTCATAACCCAAATTTGAATTTCCAAAAAAATAAGAATATATAAAAAAAACGATGAATGAAAAATAATTTGAGAATTGGATCAAGACAACACAAATTGAAGGTTCAGTGACTAATAAGGAGGAAATTATAAATTTGGAGGTCAATCTGGCCAAAAATTAGGAGAATTGATAAGTTTAGGGACTTAATTAAACTTTGAATTAGTTCAATTAATGCAATAAAGGGGCTTAATTAAAGAAATAAAGTTTAGGGTCAATTTAGGTCAAAATTGCAAGAAATTAAATTCCAAGAACCAAAGTGAATAGGTGCTAATACTATAGGGGGGTTAATTGATTTTTCTAGGGATAATTTTGAAAGAATTCAAAGTTGAGGAGCCAATTAAGAACTGGATTGGTTAAATTTGAAACCAAGGACTTTTGTAAATGACTCTGAAATCTAGGGATCCAATTGCAATTGATCCAGGGGTGAAATTAAAAAAAAATGAAAGAAGATTTCCATGAATAAGGACCCAATTGCTAAATATCAGAACTTCAGGGGACAAAATGAAGATGCCCATTGCAGCCGAAGAAACGATGTTGTTCCAAGAAGGATTGTTCATCCTCTTCCTTCTTGGAATAGAGGAACCCACCTGTAAAAGAGAAAAAAAGAATGAAAAATGATGATGGCCTTTGGTATACCCATCAACACAGCCAAAGTCATCTCATGTTTCCAGTCCTCTTTCGCCCCACAACATGTCTCTAGTGTTCAAGTTAAAACCCATCACCAACAGTCCAACCATGGCAGAACTGTTGGTGTCTTTAATCCTTCAAACACAGACAACTGCATTTATCTTCATCCTCAGAATCGTTATCCTAGAAGAGAAGAGATAGTTATCGATAGACAACTAGGAGTCTAGCCCTATAAAAGCCAAATGAAAGGCCAGAACAAGGGGACAAAAAAAATATAAAGAGAACATGAGAGAGGCAGAAAAGGAAGGAAACTAGAAAGCAAAAAAAAAAAAAACCAAAGCAGAGAGAAGGAAGACCAGAGACAAAACATACAAAAAACAAAAACAAAGGTGAAAAAAGTAGCATTGGCCAGCTAGCGTACCATCGTCATCGACTTTGTCTCCACCAAACTAGAAAAGCTTTTTTTTGCCCCCTCTTTCAATTTTAATTACTGTGGTATTGTTGCAAGCATGCATGAATAATTCACGCATGCTTGCTGCTATGGCCAGTTGACCCAATGTTTTTGGGGCTAAAAGTGTGTTTGGTAAAACATATTCTTATGCCCTTTCTCCTTTTTTTTTACTCTTTTTTATTTTGATATCTAGCCAAATAGGCCTTTAAAGATATCAAAAAATTCTGAAAACATTTGGAGACCCTCTTGGATTTAATTGTGGATCCTTCACACTTTTTCGATGACTTTGACATAGTATCAAATTGTAGATTTATACTGTGAAATGCGAATATGCAATACATATATGTCTTTTTTTTTCTCTTAAAAAAATAATAAAAAAATATGTTTTGCTTTCAATTCAAACTTTACTTGTTTATTCACTGGCACTAGAGTCAAGAATCTTTTTATTAACTAATGCCAAAATTATAAATACTCCTGGTATTCACTAACGTTAGAGGTAAGAATATTGACACTAGAATTGAGGATTATTTTGATCTCCAATACTCATTGAAGCTAAAGTCCACAATTCCATACTTTTTTTTACTTAATATTTCCCAACGCTAGAGTTGGAAATATTCGTGGTTAAGTATTCACTGATACCAGAGTAAGGAATATTATACAAAGATGATAAAAAATAGAATAAAACAAACCCTTAGCAATTTAAGACAAAATCACCAATGCAATCTACCTCAGGTAAGATGTTTTAGGGGTAATAGTATCTTATCTTCTCTTTTACGTAACCAGTCCCGTACTATATAATTTTTGTTGACTAGTTAGGGTTCCTAGTGATCATAATACTAGGTGGCGACTTCTTAAACCAGACCTTTTTCCCCTTTAAGAATAAGATGCCAAATATCTATTCTTTTTCCTATAAATTTTTAAAGGTCGTCGTGATGTCAAGTGCGACAAAAAGCATGACTTTTGAAGAATTTCTCTTAGGCCTGAAAGAAGTATTCTTTATACTTAATCATATCATCATTTTAATCTTAACCCTTCCAAGTTTGTCTTTGTCATCAAAGGTTGAAAGCTTTTGGGTTTCTTAGTAAGCAGTAAGGGAATCGAGCATAACCTAGAAAAGATCCAAGCCATTCATGACATTACTCCTTATCAGTCAGTAAAGGAGGTTTACTGCCTCATATGGAGAGTGTACCATTGGCCGTCCTCAATAAATTTATAACTTGTTTGGGATAGTGTACCCTACCTTTCATCAAAACTCTGAGATATATAGCCAATTTTGAATGGACTCCAAATTGTTAAAAGGCTTTTGAGGAGTTAAAAAATCATATTTCATCTCCCAATATATTGTCTCAACCAAGGAAAAATTAAAACCTTTTCCTTAATCTGGGCGTATCGAACTCAACGGTAAATGTCGTTATGATAAGAAAGGATGGGGAAATATATCTTCCAATTTACTATTTCAGTTAAACTCTCCATAATGTTGAAACAAGATATTTGAAAATGGAGAAAATGGCCCTCACTCTAGTGAGCACCTTTAGGAAGAAAACCATACTTCTATGCTCACCAAGTCAAAGTTTTGATAGATCAACCTCTATAACAAATCCTTTATAAGCTAGAGATGTCTGGACGCCTAGTGAGATGGGCTATTGAATTGGGAGAGTTTGGACTTTAATACAGACTCAGGCTAGCTATAAACGGTCAAGCTTTGATAGATTTCATTGTTGAATGCTCTTTTAAAGGTTGCATGAATACATTCAAATCCCTGCTTTCAATCATAACTTCCTCTATTAAACTAAAAAATCTAGTAGAACATCCTTTGATAATTCTCATTTGAGAATTGTATATTGATGGTTCTTCCAATGTTAATGGAACTGGAGCCGGGGTAGTATTTGTTAGTCTTGAAGATTAAGTATTTGAATATGGAGTCTGCTTCGAGTTCCTAGCCATGAATAATGTATCAGAGTATGAACCTCTCCTAACAGGATTACACCTTGTAAAGGCCTTGAATGCATACCCACTTCAAATTCATAGTGACTTCTAGTTGATGGTTGGTTAATGCCAAGGAATATATGAGGTTAGAAAACCAAACATGTAATAATATCTTCAAAAGGTCCAATCTTATTTCTCCAATAAAGTTGAAGGAAAAGCATTTCAATCACTCGTATTCCAAGGAAAGACAATCACCAGGCAAATCTTTTGTCTAAGTTAGCAAGTTTCAATCCTGTAGGTATCCCTACAGATATCTGGGTTAATGTTTTAGAGAAATTGAGTGTGGGTGAAGAAGAGTTTGTCATCGTTCCCATCAAGCATAAAAGAAGACTGAAGAACTCCAATCATGCATTCCTTGCATACTAGGGGATTACCCTAAAATAGAAATGAAGTCATTCATCTAACCAGGCGAGCTGTGAGGTATTGCATCATTAATAACGTTATATACTGAAGAGCTACCTCAAATCTATTGTTGAAGTGCTTATCTTTAGAAGAAGAAAAAACACTTATGTTTTGAGATAAATACATGAGGGTATATGTGATCTATACACAAGTGATAGAGCTCTCATTGCTCAAACTACATAGGCAGGTTTCTACTAGCCAACCATATTACATGATGCCATAGACTTAGTGAAGAAATGTGACCAATGATAGAGGTTTGTCTTAATCTCTCATCCAGCATCTACAAAAATGATCATTATAACCTCCCTTTGATCTTTTTCTCAATAAAGGATGGACATCCTTTGTCCATTCCCTAAGGCTATTAGCAAAATATTGTTCATCCTAATGGCTGTCGATTATTTCACCAAATGAAGCCTTAATGGAGATTACCACCAACAAAGTACTTTCATTCTTCTAAAAGAATATCATAAGCTAATTTGGACTACCCAGAGTTTTGATAACTGATAATGGGACAGAAATTGACAACCACAAGATAAGAGAACATTGTTAAAGGTTTCATATTGATCATAGGTTCTCTTTAATGTCACATCCTCAAACCAATGGTCAAGCTGAACTGACTAATAGAGTGTTTACTTAATGCACTCAAGAAAAAAATAAAAGAAGCCAAGTCAGAATGAGTAGAATTATTAAATGAAATCTTATGGGCTTAGAGAACAACTTAGAACACATCCACTAATGAAATCCCTTTCCTATTCACCTATGGGATTGAAGCCATGATCCTAGCTAAAACAGGATGTCCAAGCCATAAGGTGAGTTAATATACCTTAGAAGGGAATGAAGAAAACTTTAGAGCCAATCTACATTTCTTGGAAGAATCTCGCCTGACTACTTCTATTATAAATGAAGCCAATTGGCTCAGAACTACTCGGTATCACAATGATTGGGTAAAAAAATAAAAGATTGAAGTTTGAAGATTTGGTCCTAAAAAAATTAAAGGCCATAAGCAATAGAGAAAGTAGAGTCAAACTACTTATCATTTAGAAGATATGAAAGGAAAGAATCTCCCTGACACCTAGCATTTTGATCATCTAAAATTGTATCATAGTAAATAGGAATGTAAATTTCTAATCTATAAATGTTTTCTTATAAATAATAATGTTTTTATACAATTTTGGTAACGCATATGGGCAACAGCCCCACGATCTCTAAGTGTTGATATGAGATCTCCCTAAGGGTAACAACCTTATGATTTTAAGGGATTGATATGAGGTCTTTCTAAAGGCAATAGCCCTAAAGGGATTTTTGCGAGGTCTCCCTAAAAGAAATAGCTTCATGATCTCTAATGGATTGATATGAGGTCTCCTTAAGGGAAATAGACCCACGATCTCCAAGTGATTGGTATGAGGTCTTTTTAAGGGTAATAGACCCACGATCTTCAAGGGATTGATATGAGGTCTCCCAAAAGGCAATAGCCTCATAGTCTCCAAGGGATTGATATGAGGTCTCCCAAAAGGCAATAACCTCATAGTCTCCAAGGGATTGATATGAGGTCTTCCTAAGGGCAATAGCCTCATGATACTTAGATCCCTAACAAGAAAGTCGTTCTCAAAATTATAAACTTGACTATTAGAAAAGGACTCACTAAAGTCCATTTGCATTCCTTTAAAGTGGTTAAAGAAATACAAGTTGAAAATGGATCAAAAGAGTTTGTCCCCTATGGTCTCTATTAAGGAGACAAACTCTCCATACTTGGTGTAAAATTCTTGGGATGAATTCCTCGATGTTTCCATTCTTAGATGAGAATTCTAAGCCTCTTCCTTAGCAGCCCTCAACTCCTTCCTCAAGGCCTTCCTAGAATCCCTAAACTTAGTTACTATTTTTTCCAATGAGTCTATCCAACTATATGCCTTCCCAAGCTTTTCCTCAGTTGAGTTCAAGAGGTAAGCATGTCCTTTTATCTCCCCTCATAGTTGGGCATAGGTAGAGTTAATAGTTTTAAGTTTTTATACCTTTATCCAATCAGTGTGAAATTGCTCCGTGGCCTTTTCTATGGCCTTTCTCTCCTTAGCCCATCGAATTCCCAAATGGGCACTTATCATAAAAGTCTGAGCAATAATATACAATAAAATAAATTCAAACTATTATTAACTAATAGTAATTAGTATG
>Ga0307515_10020184_pt1 | contig 11913 bp, 14 predicted proteins | sample 17_EM_MG_FD_194513 | JGI IMG/M metagenome (GOLD analysis project Ga0307515, IMG submission 194513) | Populus trichocarpa ectomycorrhiza microbial communities from riparian zone in the Pacific Northwest, United States - 17_EM | ecosystem: Host-associated > Plants > Roots > Unclassified | place...
GGGCTTCTCGGGGGCGAGACGTAAAGACATGTCGGCGGTGCAAAGCATTGCGGGACGGCGGCGGCTTAGCCAGGCCGAGCTCGACATGATCGTGACCGCGCACGAGAAATTCGTTACCGGCAAGCAGGGCGGGAAGCGCGCTTCCCTGCGCTTCATGAACCTCTCGGGCCTGGACCTGTCCTTCCGCAACCTGGCCGACGCCGACTTCTCGGCCTCGATCCTCGACGGCTGCCGCATGGTTCGCACGCGGCTGGAGCGGGCCAACCTGTTCGGCGCCGACCTGCGCAAGGCCGACCTGCGCCAGGCGATCCTGGTCCGGGCCGATCTGCGCGGCGCTTGCCTGCGCGGCGCCAACCTGTCCCAGGCCGACCTGACCCAGGCCGACTTTCGCGAAGGCCAGGTGGCCATTCCCCACCCCCGCAAGGGCCTCGAGACGATGGGGCACGAGACCCGCAACGGCGAGGTCGACGAGGTCAACTTTTCGGGGGCGACCCTGGACGGTTCGCAATTTTCCGGCGTCTCCGCCTTCAAGGCCGACTTCAGCGACTGCTCGCTGCGTGGCGCCAAGCTTTCGGGGGCCAACCTCAAGGAAGCCAATCTCAGCGGGGCCATCCTGGACGGGGCCGACGTCAAGGGCGCCAATCTCGAAGGCGCCAACTTCACCGGCGCGGTGATGACCGGCGTCGACACCTCCACCGCTCGCACCAGCGGCGCGGCCATGGAAGGGTGCCTGTCGGACTCGACCGAACGGGCGGTGTCGCGGGCCGACGAGAACTACCAGCGCTGCATGGCCAACCAGGCCTGGTGCAAGACCGGCGGCAAGGAGGGCTCGCCCGCCCGGCTCGACGGCGAAGACCTGCGCCCGCTCGCCGATCGCCTGAAGGGCCTGCGCCTGACCGCCATGAGCGCCTCGGGCGCCTGCATGGTCGGCCTGGACCTGTCCGGCGCCCAACTCCAGGGGGCCAACCTGACCAACGCCGACCTGCGGACCGCCAACCTGCGCGGCGCGGACCTGCGCGGCGCCAAGCTGTCGGGCGCCAACCTGACCAAGGCCGACCTGCGCCAGGCGATCCTTTGCCCCCTGCCGCTGGGCCCCGAACGCAAGACCCTGGCCGATCTGAAGGCGACACGCCTGCGCTACGCCCTGTTCCAGGCCGCCGATCTCAGCGAGGCGCTGCTGGACGGCGCCGACCTGCGCGGCGCGGATTTCACCGGCGCGCGGCTGACCAAGGCCAGCCTGCGCGACTGCGACCTGACGCAGGTCCAGGGGCTGGAACTGGTTCCAGCCTAGGCCAGCGGCATCCTGAAGGTGAAGCGGGTTTCGGTCTCGCCAGGCCGCACGCTCACGCTGTCGTCATGGGCGCGACAATAAAGAAGGGCGGCGCGTCGCCGCGCCGCCCTGGAAGTTTTAGAGGGGGAATTCAATAACGCGCTGAGGTGGTATTAGGCTGCCTTCTCGCCTTCAATCTTTTCGCCCTCGACCTTGTCGCCTTCGATCAGGGGCGAGGCCGACTTGATCTCGATCGTGCGGGGCTTGAGGGCCTCGGGCAGTTCGCGCTTCAGGGCGATCGACAGCAGACCGTCCGAGAGGGCGGCGTCGGTGACGATCACGTAGTCGGCCAGTTGGAAGCGACGCTCGAAGTTGCGCTCGGCCAGGCCGCGGTGGAGGTAGCGCTTGGCCTCGTCATTGGCCGGCTTGCGGCCGGTGACGGTGAGAAGGTTCTCCTTCACCTCGATGCCGAGCTCGTCCGACTTGAAGCCGGCCACGGCGATCTCGATGCGGTACGCGTTCTCGGCGGTGCGCTCGATGTTGTAGGGGGGATAGCCCGAGGTGGCTTCGTTCGAGGCGGCGGCGTCCAGTTGGGCGGCCAGCCGGTCGAAGCCGACGAGCGAGCGATACAGGGGGGACAGGTCGATCGTACGCATGGTGACATCCTTCTTTCAAAGCAAGGTTGTTCAATCAGTTCAGACCCTTGGCGACCCTCTTGAGGCGTCGTCGGTGATCCGGAAGGCCCGGAGTTCCAGCGCCTTCGAGACCAAGGTGGTGCGCCGAATTTCGACTTCAAGGGGTTGAATGAGAGACCGAGCGGTGAATCGCTTGATCACTGTTCGCCCACCGCTAAGGTCGGCGCGCCGCCCCTTGCTTCCCCCTTGGGGCACAACCCTGGAGAGCCCGACGATGACCTCCCGCCGCCATGTCCTGGCGTTCGCCGCCGCCGCGCTCTGCCTGGCCGCCACCCCCGTCATGGCCGCCGATGCGGCCCTGCAAGCGGCCATCGCCTCGGCTGACCGCACGCCGGCCAGTGTCGCTCGCGATGGGGCGCGCCATCCCTATGAGAGCCTGACCTTTTGGGGTCTGAAGCCCAAGCAGACCGTGATCGAGGTCTCCCCTGGCGGCGGTTACTGGACCGAAATTCTGGCGCCCTACGCTAAGTCCACGGGCGGGACCTATATCGCCGGCGTCTCGGACCTGGCCAATCCGAAGATCTCCGAAGGCGCCCGCAAGGGCAGGGCGAATTTCGAGATGCGATTCATGGACCCGGCCAAGTACGGCAGCGTGCAGTTCGTCAATTTCGGCCCCGTCGCCGCCCCCTTGGGCGCGCCGGCCTCCGCGGACCTGGTCCTGACCGCCCGCAATGTTCACAACTGGACCATCCAGCCCGGCGTGGCCGACAAGATCTTCAAGGACTTTTTCGAGGTGCTGAAGCCGGGCGGGATCCTGGCGGTCGAGGACCATCGGGCCGACCCGAAGTCCGAGACCGACAAGGGCGCGAACGGCTATCTGGCGACCGCCACGGTGGTGGCCCTGGCGGAGAAGGCGGGCTTCAAGCTCGACGCCTCGTCGGAAATCAACGCCAATCCCAAGGATACCAAGGACCATCCGTTCGGGGTCTGGACCCTGCCGCCGGTTCGCCAGAGCGCGGCCGACGGCCAGCCGGCCGATCCCAACTTCGACCGCGCCAAGTACGACGCCATCGGCGAAAGCGACCGCATGACGCTGCGCTTCCGCAAGCCGGGTTGAAAACCGGGGCCAGGGCGCCGTTTCGCCAAGGTCGGGTGCATGATCAGGGTCTGAAGTGATGTCGGGGGAAAACATGAGGCCAGGACTTCGATGGTCGCGGCGAAGGCTGCTGACGAGCGCCGGCGCCCTGGGCGTTTCCGCCGGCCTGGCCGGGTGCGGTCGCAAGGCCGACACGCCCAAGGACGCCAAGCCGGCGTCCAAGGCCGAGCCGATGAGCCTGAAGGTCGCGACCCAGGGTGACTGGCGCCCGGCCGCCGACAAGGCCCGAGACGCCTGGCGTCATCCGATCGAGAGTCTCGAGTTCTGGGGCCTGAAGCCGGGCCAGACGGTGGTCGAGTTCTGGCCCGGGCAGGGTTGGTACACCGACATCCTCGCCCCCTACCTCGCCGCGACCGGCGGCAAGCTCTACGCCGCCACCCTGCAGACCGATCTGCCGGACGAGCCCGGCGCCAAGGAGACCGTCGACGCCTACAGCCGCAAACTGGCCGACAAGAAGAAGGTCTATGGCGACGTGACCATCACCGCCTTTGGACCGACCAGCGGTCCGGTGGCTCCGGCCGGTTCCGCGGACCTGGTGCTGTTCCTGCGCAACCTGCACAACTGGATGGCCGCCGGCCTGGTCGAAAAGGCCTTCCGCGACGCCCTGACGGCCCTGAAGCCCGGCGGGGTGCTGGGCATCGAAGAGCATCGCGGTGAACCGGGGCGGGTGCAGGACGTGCTGGCCGCCGACGGCTATGTGCAGCAGGCCTATGTGATCGAGATGGCCAAGGAGGTCGGGTTCGTCCTGGCCGGCGAGAGCGAGATCAACGCCAATCCGAAGGACACCAAGGATCACCCTTTCGGGGTCTGGACCTTGCCGCCCACCCGTCTGTCGGCCCCGCGCGGCGAGCCGGCCGAGGCGGGGTTCGACCATGCCAAGTACGACGCCATCGGCGAGAGCGACCGCATGACCTTGAAGTTCGTGAAGCCCCGATGAGCCTGACCAGTGAACCTGACCCTGTGAGCAAGATCTTGAAACGACGCGCCGCCCTCGCGGGCCTGACGGTCCTGGTCCTCGCGCCGCTCACCCTAGTCTCCAGCGCCTGGGCCGACACCGGCAAGACCGTGCCGGCCACCAAGGTGTTCCCGTTCCTCGACGCGATGCTGAAAGTCCCGCCGGCCGAACGCGCCCGGATCAAGGTCACCTACGCCCTGCGCCGCGACGGCAAGCCGGTGACCGGCGTCAAGGCGACGCTGATCGAGGCCAGTGGCGCGCGCACCCCGCTGCCGATCGACGACCAGGGTCGTTTCGAGCGCTTGCCGACCCTGGCCCAACTGCAGGCCAAGGCTCAACTGAACCTCGATCTCCCGGCCGACGCCAAGTTCGGCACGGCCATGCTGCTGGACCCGGTGCTGAAGCCGGCGGCCGATTATGACGCTCGCGAACTGGTGGCTACCGTGGAGGAGTCCAACGGGGCGATCCGCAAGGCGGCCGGCGCGATGGCGCTGATGGCCCCGCAGATGGAAGGTCTGGCGTTCCTGAAGGCGGAATCCGGGGTGGCCGTGTTCCCTAACGGAAGCACCAAGCCGCTGCCGGCCAAGGCCGGAACGGTGGTCTTCGAGCCGGACCAGTTCAAGGGCGCGTCCCGTGTCCGTCTGGCTAAAGCCCCGTCGGCAGTGGATTATTACGACAAGAAGAAATAAGCCGTCGGCGCGTCTGAACAGTGTTTACTCGCCGCGATCCAGCAGCCAGTCTGCCGCCCAGAATCCACGCGCATAAAGAGGGAGACGCGTAATGGCCACGTTGCAGGAAATCACCGATCGTATCAAAGGCGCCGTCGGCGACGACAGCGGCCTGGGCAAGAGCCTGAAGTTCGACCTGAAGGAAACCGGCGTCATCCACATCGATGGCGGCTCGGTCACCAACGAAGACAAGCCGGCCGACCTGACCATGACCCTGTCGCTGGACGACCTGCTGGCCATCGGCGCCGGCGCGCTCGACCCGACCATGGCCGTCATGACCGGCAAGCTGAAGCTGTCGGACATGGGCACGGCCATGGCCCTGCAGTCGAAGATGGCGGCCCTCTTCGCGAAGATGCGCTGATCCATGATCCAGGCGGCGTCGCTGGTCTCTATTCCCGAGGCGCCCGTTCCCGATCACGGTAAGGCCGAATGGTTCAGCGGCGCGGATGGGGTGACCCTCCGCGCCGCTTTCTTTTCGCCGAAAGGTGACGCGCGCGGCTCGGTGGTGGTCAGTCCCGGCCGCAGCGAGCCGATCGAGAAATATTTCGAGGTCGTCCAGGACCTGTTGGATCGCGACTTCGTCGTCCTGGTCCATGACTGGCGCGGGCAGGGGCTGTCGCACCGCGCGCTGCCCGACCGGCTGAAGGGCCACGCGGCGGGCTTCAAGGAATTCCTCGGCGACTACCAGGCCCTGCTGGCGGCGTTCGAGGCGCGCTTGCCCAAGCCCTGGATCGCGCTGGGACACTCGATGGGCGGCTGCCTGACCATGCTGGCCCTGGCCACTGGCGAGACCCGCTTCGCCGCCGCCGTGCTGTCGGCCCCGATGCTGGGTCTGAACACGGGCGGCAAGCCCGCCGGTGGCGCGCGGGCGCTGGCCTGGTTGATGAGCCGTTCGAAGTTCAAGGGCGACTATGTGCTGGGCGACGCCGGCGACCCGTTCACCCAGAGCTTCCCCACGGACGCCCTGACCCATGACGAAGCTCGCTATGCCCGTCACCGCGCGCAGATCCGCGCCAATCCCGACATCGCCCTCGGCGGCATCACCTGGGGCTGGACAGATTTCGCCTTCGCCGCCTGCGCCTTCCTGAGGCGAACCCCGGGCGTCGAGGCCGTGACCATTCCCGTGACCATCGTCGCGGCCGGCGACGACAGCCGCGTGCTGATCGCCGACGAGAAGGCCATCGCCGGCCGTGTTCCCAACGGCCGCTATGTCGAGATCCCCGACGCCTTCCATGAAATCCTGATCGAGACCGACGCTCGCCGGGCGGTGTTCTGGAAGGCGTTCGACGAGACGATCGAGACGGTGGCGCCGCGATGAACGTCTGGCGGCCTCGGCAATCCATTCGCCCGGTCGCCATCGGCCTGCTGCGGGACGGCGACAGGCTGCTCGTCGCCGAGGTGCCCAACGACGACGGCTCGGTGAAGGGGTGGCGGCCGCTGGGTGGCGGCGTCGAGTTTGGCGAGACCGCCGAGACCGCCCTGAAGCGCGAGTTCCTGGAGGAGCTGAGCGTCGAGATCGAGATCGACGGTCCGCCGACGATCTTCGAGAACCTCTATGAACACGCCGGCCACATCGGTCACGAGATCATCTTCGCCTTCCCGATCCGCGTGATCGACACGACGGTTACGGCCGAGCGCCGCTTCCAGATCCGTGACAACGAGACGCCGGTCTGGGTCGAATGGATCGAGATAACTCGCTTCGAGACGGGCGAGGCTCTGCTGCCGACGGCATTGGGACCTCTGCTGGCGAAAATCTGATTACTTCGCCGACCGCCGCAGCGCCACCAGCGCCTCGTCCAGGCACCGCCGGTCGCCCGAGATCACCATCTGTCCGCCGTCCTGGCCGATGGTCTCGCCGCGCCAGTCGGTGACGATCCCGCCGGCGCCTTCGATCAGGGGAATGGCGGCCTCGATGTCCCAGGATTTCAGGCCGGCCTCGATGACCATGTCCATCTTGCCCATGGCGACCATGGCGTAGGCGTAGGCGTCGCAGCCCAGGCGGGCCAGCTTTGCGGCGGCGCGCACCTGCAGCCAGGCGCCGCGTTCGGCCCCGTCGAAACAGGCGTCGGGATCGGTGGTGCCGATGATGGCGTCGGTCAGCTTCTCGCAGGGCCGCACCTGGATCGGGCGTTCCTGGCCGCGCGCCAGCAGGCGCGAGCCGGCGGCCGAGCCGATGAACACCTCGCCGACATAGGGCTGGCCGATCGAACCCAGCACGGGGCGACCCTGATGGCGCAGGCCGATCAGGGTGGTCCACAGCGGCAGGCCGGAGATGAAGGCGCGCGTGCCGTCGATCGGGTCGAGCACCCAGACGAATTCGGTGTCGGGACGGTCTTCACCGTACTCCTCGCCGATCACGCCGTGCTCGGGATAGCGTTCGCTGATCAGCTTGCGGATCGCCGCCTCGGCGCCGCGATCGGCTTCCGTCACCGGATCGAAGGCGGCGTGGCTGTCACGCGGCAGGTTCTTGCCCGCGCCCTTGTCTTCCAACCCGTGGTCGGCCCGAAACAGCGGCAGGATCGCCGCCGACGAGGCGCGGTTCAGGTCGATGACAAAGGCGTCGAGCTGGGCGAGATGATCGGCGGCGAGGGTCATGGGCGGGAGAATTAGCCCGCCCTTCACCCGGACGCCACCGTTCGATTGGCGCTTCAGGACGCTTCGATCGCCTCGCCGCCGTTCAGCGACTTGGCCAGGTCCAGCAAGCGACGACGCGGACGCTCGCCCAGCAGGTAGTAGGCGCGGACCAGGTCCAGCGTCTCCTTGCGGGCGAACATCTCGCCGCCTTCGGCCTCGGTGTTGGTGTCCTTCAGCGCGCGGTCCGACAGGCCGTCGTAGAAGTAGCCCACCGGAACCTCCAGCGCCTCGGACAGCTGCCAGAGGCGAGCGGCCGAGATGCGGTTGGCGCCGCATTCGTATTTCTGGATCTGCTGGAAGCGCACGCCGACCGTGCCCGCCAGTTGTTGCTGTGTCAGTCCGAGCAGACGGCGCCGACGACGCAATCTCTTGCCCAGATAAACATCGATGTCGTTGCCCATGGAGACACCCCGATTGTTCATGGCTCCGTCCCGAAACGGAACGGTCTGGGTTGACATCCGCAAGTCGCGTGCCGAGCGAAACCGTGCGGGTCGATGCACGCGCCGAGTCCCCCTGGCTCGCGAAGCAGGCTAATAGGAGTTCATGTCGGATAAGCGTCGGCCTTGGGCCCAGGACCTTCTATGGCGCGCGGAAGCGCTGGGTTTTGACCTCTTCATAGGCGTGGTGCGCCTGATCGGCGTCGACGCGGCTTCGGCGTTCGGCGGTTGGCTGGGCCGCACCGCCGGACCGCTCAGCGGGGCCCACAAGGTGGCGGTCCGCAATCTCAAGCTGGCCTTTCCGGACAAGGACGCGGCCTGGCATGCGCGAATGCTGCGAGCCCAGTGGGACGGCCTGGGCCGGACGTTCGCGGAGTTCCCGTTGATGGACAAGATCCTGCCGTCCACAGGCCGGGTCGAGGTTGTCAATCAGGAGCGCCTGTTCCAGATCGCCGCCGAGAAGACCCCGGTGGTCTTCGTTTCGGGACACCTGTCGAACTGGGAGGTGATGCCCGCGGCGATCGTCGATTCCGGCGTCATCTGCGAGATGACCTATCGCGCCGCCAACAATCCGTATGTCGACGAGCGCATCAAGGCCAGCCGGTTCCGCTACGGCGTGCGGCTCTTCGCGCCCAAGGGCGGAGACGGGGCTCGAGAACTGCTCGAAGGCATGAAGCAGGGCAAGTCGGTGGCCCTGATGAACGACCAGAAGTTCAACAGCGGCGTCGAAGGTGATTTCTTTGGCCATCCCGTGCGCACCGCGCCCGGGCCGTCGCGCCTGGCGCTTCGTTTCGGTACGGTGCTGCAGCCGATGTCTGTCCAGCGGATCAAGGGGCCCCGCTTCCGGGCGGTGGTCCACGATCCGATCGTCGTGCCCAACACCGGAGACCGCACCGCCGACATCGAGGCCGGGGTGAAGCTGGTCAACGCCTTCATGGAGGACCGCATTCGCGAGCGGCCCGAGGAATGGTTCTGGGTGCACCGCCGCTGGCCCAACGAGGTCTATGCGGCGCTGGCGGCCTCGGAGACCTAGAGCTCCAGCGTCCGCTCGCTCCCGCGCCGCTTCGGGCCCGTATAGCTGGGATCGTCGCGCCGCCGGCGGCAGGGGCCGAAATAGTCCTCGGTGCGGATGAACGGCCGGGGCTTGAAGATCACGGTGTTGATGCGATCGAGCAGCGAGCGGGCCGTCACCGGCTTGACGACGATCTCGGTGACCCCGGCGTCGCGGGCCTCGAACACCCGGTGGCGCTCGGCGAAGCCGGTCAGCATGATGATGGGCAGGAACGGGTCGGCGCTGTCGGGCGACTGGCGCACCAGCTGAGTGAACTGCACCCCGTCCAGCGGCGACATCTTGAAGTCGACGATGGCGATGTCGATCTGACGATCCCGCACGATCTGCAGGGCCTCTGCCCCGTCCATCGCTTCGTGCACGTGCCGAACGCCGACGCCCTTGAGGATCGTCGAAACGATCGCCCGCATGTGATGGTTGTCGTCCACCAGCAGGAAGCGCAGCTGTTCGAGCGCCGCGGACATGCGGGCGAACCTCCATCACGAAAACGGGAGGGCTGGGGATACTTCACAGTTAACGGGCTGTCGATCCCGGAACGCGTATTGCCGCAACAAAACTCGCCCTACAGGCGAAGGGCGCGTCAGGCGCGGGGGGGCGGCAGGCCGACCATCAGGGACGGGTCGAGGTTCTGGTCGCGCCACTTCATGCGCCAGCACAGGTGCGGACCGGTGGCCCGGCCCTCCTTGCCGACCGCGCCAATAAGCTGGCCCTGGGCCACCGACTGGCCGGCGGTCACGTCGATGCGGGACAGGTGCAGATAGGCGGTGATCAGGCCTTGGCCGTGGTCGATCAGGATCAGCCCGCCCTCGAAATGCAGGCCGGTCTCGGCGAAGCTGACGAGGCCGGCGGCCGGGGCGACCACGGGCGTACCGACCGGGGCGGCCAGATCGACGCCGTAGTGCGGTCGCTTGGCTTCGCCGTTGAGAATGCGCTGGCCGCCGAAGCTGGACGAGCGCCGGGTGGCCTGGACGGGCCAGATGAAGCCGGTGCGGAAGAAGTCGCCGTCCACCCGGCTGGAGAAGCCGACGCTCTTGCGCGCCCCCTCGGCGGCGATGCGCGTCAGCAGGGCCGGATCGCTGGGCGAGACCTGGTTCCCGGCCAGGCCGTCGATGCGCTGGATGTCGAAGATTCCGGGCGCGATGGTCGCCTGGTGGCTGGCCGAGCCCCCAGCGGTCTCGACGGTGATCAGGGCCGGGGGCGGGGCGTCGCGGTCGAAGCCGATCACGAACCAGCCATTGGCCGAGGCTTGCGTGGCCGGCGCGCCGTTCAGCAGCACCGTGGCGCGGGGCGCGGTGCGGCCCAGTACCATGCCGCCCTGCACGAACCGGCCCGACAGGCTCAGGCCCGGCGCGGCGGCCCGCGTTTCAGAGGTCAGGACGAAGCCGGCCCCGCCGGCGATCAGGGCGGCGAGCGCGGCGCGCCGGTTCAGCCCCGGCTCTCCTGCCAGCGCTTCAGGGCCTCGGTCGGACCCGCATAGGCTTCCTGCAGCTCGGGGCTCCAGTAGCGCAGGCTCTCCAGCTGCACCTTGGCGCCGGTGACGGCGCACAGCACGTAATGGCCGGGGCTCATGATGGCGAATTCGCCGTCGCCATAGTGCACGGTGGCCGGGCCGCCGGATTTTCCGAGATTGGGATCGAACGCGTTCATGGGTGTCTTTTACGCTAGTTGGGGAGAGCAGAACAGATGGACCGGACGCCTTTGGTCATCCGCTCCGCCCGGTGTTCGGTTCCTCGCGGATCCAGGTCATGAAGTAGCTCAGCCCCGGCGGAAGGTGAGCGGCGCGTTCGCGAAGGGCCGGGACAGTTTGCACGCGGCAACCCGCGCTGGACATGTCGAAGCCGGGGTGGTCGGCGTCGGGCGGGCACAGGATTGGCCATAACACGGCCTGGTCGATGCGGCCGGCGGTGTCGGCGTGCAGAACCTTGAGCGCCAGATAGCCGGGCTTCAGCGGCGCTCGCGGCGGGGCGCCGGCCGGGGGCGGCGGCATCTGGTTCGTCGCGCCGTTCAGGACCTCGACGATGTTGGGATCGCCATCGACGAGACGAAACGCGCTGGTCTTGGGCAGGGGCATGGCGGCGATTGCCCTGGCGCCCGGGCCTAGAGTCCGCGCCAGGGCCGCACCGGTGTCCCACCGCATCTCGCCGTGGTCGATCGATACGGGGATGGCGCAATCGGGCAAGGCCCCGGTCGGATCGGCATGGACCTCGCATCCGGGGCCCGACATCGCCCAAAGTCCGTCGGCCAAGGGATGGGCCGAGGCCTGGTCTTCGCCAAACAGAGGCGCGTCGGAGACCACCGCGCAGCCTGACAGGGCCATGGCCGCCACGCCGATGATGAGGAGTGCGCCCTTCATGGAACCCGGCCTTTTGTTGAAGCACGCCAAACATCCCGGTCCTTGATGTCCGAACGATTGCGAAGTGTTGCTGTCGTGCGATGACGCGGTCCTAGAAGAGGTTGCCTTGATCCGAGGCCGGGGGCGGAGTCTTGGGTTTGGGCGCGGGGCGAGCCACCGCCACGGGGGGCGGCGGAGGGGGTGTCGCGCTCTCGCCGTCGATCACCGCGTCGCGGTCGCCCAGTTTGAACTTCAGGTTCACCCGCTCGCCGCTGGACAGCTCGGCCGCCGAGCGGGCGATCGTGCCGTCGGCCTTGCGGACCAGGGCGAAGCCCAGCTCCAGCGGCCGTTCGGGATTGAGCGACAGCCGCAGCTTGTCCAGGCCGATCAGCCGGTCGGTCTCGTGCTTCAGGCGGCGCTGGGCGACGGCGTTGAGGCGCTCCTGCAAGGCGGGAAGCCGGGCGTGCTGGCCAATGCGTTCCGGCGCGCGGCGTGCGGCCAGGTCCAGACGCTTGCCGATGTCGCCGACCCGGCGGCCGGCGTCGTTGCGCTGGCGATGGAGAGTCTCGGGCGACAGGCGGGCGGTGACCTTCAGCAGGTCGCGGGCGTGGATGTCGGTGTTGCGCTGCAGGGCCGCGTCGAGCCGGGCGGCGACCTCCTTGAATCGCCGCTCGGCCGGGGCGGTGAGGTCGTCCAG
>Ga0307515_10020185_pt1 | contig 11912 bp, 13 predicted proteins | sample 17_EM_MG_FD_194513 | JGI IMG/M metagenome (GOLD analysis project Ga0307515, IMG submission 194513) | Populus trichocarpa ectomycorrhiza microbial communities from riparian zone in the Pacific Northwest, United States - 17_EM | ecosystem: Host-associated > Plants > Roots > Unclassified | place...
AGAGCCTCTATAAATACATAAGGAAAATAGGTAGTAGACTACTTCGCTGACCGTATCGTAGACCGAGTCGTAGACCGTGTCGTTGACCGAGTCGTTGACCGAGACAGTAGTAAGACATACGAGAACAGGGTGGTGAGTCATAAGGTGATACCTGAGAGTGACCTCAACGGTCGACAGATCGTATGAACGTTCGTACGGGCGATCGCGTAGACGTTTGTAGAGCCGTTCGTAGAGCCGTTCGTAGAGACGATTGTACGGCGATTGATCGTATGGGCAGTTATACGGCCAATTGCAGAACCTTCCTAGTATATTAGTGCTGCGTGTTAGTAGAGCTTTAGGGCTCCGTATAGGGCTTTGAGTAAAGCTTCGAGCAGAGCTTCGAGCAGAGCTTCAAAGGGGAGACCCCCTTAGACCCCCCTGCGCACAGCGTGCTCCATTTACTGTGTGGCCAGTACACTGGGTGGGTACAGGTGCTGCAAAGCCTTTGGTGGAGCCTTTGGTAGAGCCTTTAGTAGAGCTTTCGCAGAGCTTCGTACAGAGCTTTGTGCAGAGCTCAATGTTTTGAAGTTCGTCACGTGGATTCTGCCATAACTTACCGCGCGCAAGTTTTTTTCTAACCAATTAGAAGCTGGCCATCTAACCAATCGGAAGCTGGCTTGGCGGGAGTTTGAATTCCAGGACCCCCAACCCGAATATATAGACCACTCGTACCTCGGGTCAATAAATAAGGACTTATTTTATAGCTTTAGGGTAGAACTATTGGATGGGCCTTTATTTATAAAATATAGAGTTATACTAGTGGGGCTACAGGGGTGTATTGTTTTAGTGAAGGGTGCGATGCTTACCGGTCTTTTGGAAAATGCTGTACCGATATTTCGGTGATGACTGTAAAGCGTATTTTCTAACCATTTGGATTGTTTCATCGGCAATCTGCTACGCCAGAAAGCTATCAAAGTATTAACAGTTCTTGTAGCTATGTTTATACATATATTAAACAAAACTATGCGAGGAGAGGCTCCGTGAACAAGACACCGAAATCCAAACTCAAAACGCCACTAAACACCTTGCCATTATTCTTACGGACCAAACTATATGATCGCTCAATCTTTCGAGATCCCGTTGAGCTAAAATGGATACAAACTCCAGTCTTTGGGGACGATGACATCTAGTAAGAACTTCTCCATCGCTAGCGAACCGTCTATCAAATTTCAATCATCGGAGTTACTATCGAGGCTACCATTCATCATCTTTTTGTTACGTGGGGTGTCCTCGGAGTGGTCCGGAGTCATCTGGTCAGCTTTCCGCTTCACGCTCGTAGAGGATTGGGAAGAACCGCCTGGAAGACTCTTCCATCTATTGAGAGAAGTAACCATCGTCGCGGCGGTCTTAAAGGTAGCCCTCGGCGGCCTAGCATTCTTAAAATCGAGCCATAATATGTTGTGGACAGGTGCGCGGGCATTGTGAAACGCCTTTGGTAGGGTGCGAGTAAGGACATCGATCTGCAGCTGGGACAACCGATCATCCCTCAGTGCAAATTGGAGAGATAGTAGACCCCTTGGTGTTTCTTTTTTTGGGCCTGCAATCTGGTTCTGTTGTCCACCTTTCATAGGGCTCAGCCTGACATGTCGGTTGTTGTTTGGTATTCCACGCCAGAGGGCCGGAGGAGTATTTGGCCGCTTGACAATAACTTTTTCGTGCAAATCTCGCGTGCTGAAGAAACTATCCTTAAATTGCGCCGCAAGAGCTTCCAAAGACTCTATTAATGCTCTCGTGAAGGAATGCTTCCCAGGTCTGGGAGTCACTTGGTCGACCCCACTCGCAGCCATTATCTCGAATATCCTAGAAAAATCTAGGATGCTTCTAGCATAAGGGTTACTGGCAAAACAGCAGTCCATTAAAGCAAAGATATCGCCTTCTACGTTATTTACTAATGTCCTAACTGCTTCATTCCAAGACACTCTTGGCAACTCACTTCCGGACTCCTCGAACTCGTCGGAACTAGATCTCGAAGCGTCAGCTGAGACCCTATCGGAGCGTTATGGTCTAGGTCAACATACGCGGCTAGGTACAAGATATCCTCCTTGTGATTATATATCCCATGCCCAGCATAATACAGAATCAAGAGGTTGTGTTTTGCGTCGTTCTCGAAGGCAAAGCGAGTGATTTCGCATTCAAGCCGGAGTTGAGGCTTTACGGCGTCCAGCTCTACCACCGTCGTTTGGTAATTGAATGTCTCCTTGAATAATTTCTCTAAATCTCTAACCTGCCAACTATGTTAGTCATTGTCTCTAATGGCATCGGTTTTGACGTAATTACTTCCTGTGCTACTTCTAGCTGGTCTATTTCGTCGTGCCATTTAATCAACAGAACGGAAACATGTTGGTATCCATCCGGTAAACCCATATTCTTACTAATTGACTGATCCCACCAGCCTTGCATCTTAGATTGGCAGTTCTCAGCCTCATTCTGTCGTTGGTTTGTTGTGACTGCGCTAGGTTGAGGCGGAAGAGCTGCTGGGTCAGGTCTACAGAGTGGAAGTGAGGCCTCCACTACAGTATCAGGATATGGCGGTGTCCTTACCATCTTTTGGCCTCTGCAACAGCTCCAGACAAAGTGAATGTGAGGAAGCTGTTCCGCATGCCGAAACCAATGCGGAGGCTGGCCTGATTTTACATTGTGACAAACAGCCTCTTAAGGCTCATTCCAAGTGAGGCTGAGCTTTGTCTTGGTACTCTCTCCTTTTCAGCTCGTTGTGTGCGCAGGCCGGAGGTCAAAAAAGCCTGGTATTGAGAAACAAGCCACTCGGGCCACTATTGATTGCGATCCGTTTGATCACCCTATCATATGCAACTTCGGGAGGGGCCTGCAAAAATGACCCCACCATTCAACTCCCACCACCAGCTTGTGTGCCTCGTTGCCTTTTTGATGTTTTATGGCGCATTGCAAACTCTACTTGTGAAAGGGGCGCAGCAAAGTTCCCGCTCTTCGCATGTCGTACTTGTGCCTTCATGGCGCGGTTTCGAAGGACAAGAGTTGGACTACTCATAATGTTTCTCACCGTAGAGTGGGTAAATCCTCAAGGGCGACACAAGTGAAGGGCGTCGCGAGAGAAAAAGGCAACGAACGCAATTATTAAGAATAGGGCAAATCCTCATCCGCAGGCTGACACAAAAGCTGGCGACTCTGCCCACCACGCCTGCCACTTTTTCGCTTTCACATCGAGCTGTGCCTTTTGTGGCACCCAAGAACACCACAATATCACGTAAATATATACCAGGCATACTCTCAGGCACGCAAACACCGGAAAACATGACCGACCAGGTAAAACACATGCTACATGGATGTGAACCCCTGCTCACCACTCCTTATCAGGAGTCGATCACTCCAAAAATCCCGCCAGACAGGGCAGGAGTTGTAAAGGGCCAGCGGGCGAATGTGCGTATGCCTTATACTCAGTTATCGCTTCCTAGAACTCATTATTCTGATGCTTCATTCAGTACCCACGAAGTTATAGGGACGGGAAAGACGTCGCGGTCACTGAGGTTGGACCTAATCTTACGAAGAAGAAGACGCTCAAAGTAGCGGAAGGAAGGCAGAATACAGACGGGAAATGGGAGTACAAGCTGAAAGATTCGAGCGGGGTCATATATCGAGGCGGCCACTGGTTTCCAGAGGCTGAAGTTAGACGGGCGTGATTGGTTCATATTGTATGATTGTTGCGGCCCTGGCCTGATTGTATCTTAGCCTTGTGCGCATTGGCTACTTTTCCGGTGAGAAGTGGTGGGGAACATATATATATACACCTTAAATAATTTACACAATATTCTTTTAACAGAACACACAACAGTGTACATAATGGCAGAGCTGACGGGAATAACTGTGGAAAAGAATAGCAGCTTCTCCACTTCGCCGACTTCTCAGAGTACAGACAGTACTTTGGTTCCTCTACCTTTACAGAGCCTCTCAACTGGAGGATTTTATCCTAGACGGCGCGGTACGTCCTTTCACTCGTAATACGCGCACCTCTGACTGTCTTCTAGCCTCACAGCGTCGTAAAATCATTCAATTCATAAAACAATTGTTCTCTTGGGTTAGACGGAGTGACGCGATTAAAGTAACGACAAGAATTCGCCAATGTAAACATTTCCACCTGTCTCGTACAGCACGCAGTGTTAAATGACATGGCTCAATTAGTGGAATCATGCCCTCTTGGATATCCGCGACTTGCAGCTTTCAATGCTAGCGAGCAAAACTTCATGCTCTATCGAGGCTTCAGCTACGTCCACGCTCGTCTCCTCCTCGACCTGCAGACTGGTATTCAAGTACTTGAACGCGAACTTGACGAATTCGATAATGAGGACAACACAGACGAGCAACGGCTACGCTTGCAGTGTTGGGAGGAAGATCTTGAAGCAGCCGGAGAGGCAGTATCAGAGACGGGCACCAAACAAAGGACGAGAAGGGATGTTTTGGATGAACTCCATGATCAAGTATCAAAATATGGCAAGTATGTCTGGAGTGCAAAAGTAAACCATTCTAATTCATATCCGTATAGACAAGCTTCTCATCAAGGCCCGAGAATTAGTATCCTTCCAGCGTCCAACAGATCGCGATTACCGGAGCGTGCGAACATGGCTCCATAATGTCCGGCCCATTGTCGAACAAGAGGAGAGCTATATCGAGCTAAGGGAAGATATCGTGAGTCTTCGTCATGGGCGTGAGTGGGCCGGCTTCGACGGTATGATAGAGTCGCTATTACACAAATTGAACTGCAAGCTGATTCGGGTACGTACTCTGAATTTCTTTTATTCACATTACAGTTTAGAATCTCACGTACTCATCGTGATTCTGTGCTCTAGAAAATCTTCTGTACACCAGATCTGCTTGATAAAACATCCGACAAGCATGTCTACTACTTCTCACCATCCCGGGTTGAAAAGCTTGTCGGCTTCATCATAACCAGTGTCATTTTCGTTCTTCTAGTCCTTCCGGTCGTTGCAATGTACCGCTTGACAAGTTTGGGAAATACACAATCTACGTTTTCGGCGATTGGTGTATTGATTATATTCACGTTACTGTTCTCGGCGGCGATGTCGTTGCTTACGAAGGCCAAGAGACATGAGCTGTTTGCGGCGAGCGCGGCTTATTGCGCGGTATTGGTGGTTTTCATCACCAATTTCAGCTCGAGCAAGGGAGATTAGATAGGTCTGATTGCGAGGTTGATCATGAAGAAAAGGGGATATTCTCTTCAATATACGTGGAAATATCCGTCGCTGGTTTCTATGCCGCCTCTGGAGCAGCTGGTTTTCGCGATCTACTTCTTTCGTGGCCGGCTCCTACATGGCACATGTTACGTATGTTCCTTGTTCTGGCTGGTCACTTCTGGATCTTTCTTTACGTCCTAGTCTCGCACTTCAGCAGCCTAAGCGTGATGTAGCCTTTGCCGAAGGAAAATCTTGCTTCACTCCCACTCTCAGCCTCCCAATCATCCGGCTTTGCAGCCATGCTTGCGCTTTCTTAGTACGATTGCAAGAACTAGGAATTTCGAACCAGTTAGCAATGAACTGCTTTTGTAACACCTGACGTACGAGATTGGGAACTGGAGAACCGTTCGAGCCGACACTGTGGGAGGCCGTTGAGGGAGAACAAGGATACGATACAGCTGAGGAGTCGGGCGATCTACAATAATTCTCTCGTGAGATACTCGCGTCCATCATATAATAGGCAACAATTACTTACGAACTTTGCTTGTGAGGCACGATTCTTGGTGATCGGAGCTTAGTTATCTTAGTTTTCGTTTCCCAGGATGATAGAATAGGCTCAAGTAGCTTCCTCGTTTTTCCCCCATAATTAATTCTGCCTTGTGAAATGGGGCAGATTTTTAAAAGCTGTTGATCTCTTACAGTCTCTCCACGCATCTTATGATTAGCGCGCAGGAGGCTTTTCTATGTAACAAACACTTCTTGTGGCTTTTTAGACCTCTTATACTAGTCCGCTGTAGCTTCGCAACGGTAATTTACCATGCTATAGCCGCATACCGGGCGATAACTCACCAGAAGGGTTTGCGAGGAATTCGTACAAGCCCTTCGCATAGCTAGTGGGTTTTTCTGTAAGAGGATTTTCACCTAACGAACGCCCTTTCAGAGTTTTTGCGCCTTTCATTTCAACTCTCTATTGCTTTGTAACTGTTTTAACCCTGTTCTGGCTAAATACTAACCGAGCTAACCAAAAGTTTGAGGTAAGGTTCTATAACTTTGATGGTAGGGCGTTGACTACTGATAAGAAGACAGCCCCAATAGAAGAACCTCATTAATTTATGCATAGCCCACGCAAGTTTCCCTTGGCCCATCCTAAACCATCAAATGGCTGGCACGAGGCTGCGAATCATGTATGTGCACTGCCTCATATCGCACGGAGGCTAAGACCGTAAATTATGATTTAATTTTAATTATCGCGGTTCGAAAGGCTCCCATGCCTCCTTCATATTCTCATGAATGCCTTTTCCTCCAGCAATCGACCGTTGCAAGACTCTCGGAAAGCTTTACCATCCGACCAGCGAGTATCAAAGCCCAGAGTTGAGCCGAAAATGTCTCCTCGTGGCGTTGACGCCACCCGCTTCCAATCTTCTGCTCAGCCTAGCGCTCTCCCTCCCCCACCTCTTGAGAGCCCTGGTCTGCCCAAAGTCGATCCAGAGTCATCAGTACACTATCCAATTAATTCCGATTGTGATCACCTGGACGGGTAAGTATTCTGTGGTTAACGAACTCTGGTATCTTTGAATGGTCTAACCTAAAGATGGAATACTTAGAGTTAATTCGGCACGATCTTCTCCATCTCAGCCCGTTGATGAACATGGCAGCTACGTTTGCTGTGTACAGTGCAAAAATGCATCGCCAGAGGTGTCCTTCTGTAATGTTTGCAGATTCGTGTTCTGCATAACATGTTGGGACCTACAGATAACGCACCAGATGAATCAGCTGGGGCCGGGAGGTATACCCCACGAGAAAACTGACTTTTGGGTAGCAAAACGAGTGCAGGCCGTGTTGTCACTCCCAACAGACGAACTGATATATCGAGATATGTGCTTAGATGACCAAAGCACAGCTTGGTTCGGTAAGCGCATTTTAATACATTTATTCTTAGCGTAAACCAGCTCCTGGTTGTTTCCGCGTCCGCTGATGCATTATAAACTAAGGTGTAAAACGAGACAACAACAACAAAGGACAGCCTCTCATATTTCAAGATCATGGAAGATACGCTGAATTAATGGCTGTCACGAACTCTGAAAGACTCGAGACAAGGTCCTCATCTGAAGTTGCCACGGCTCCTGTATTGCGAGACGTTCGCACTCCGAGTCTGGTTTCCCTTGTCGGTCAGACCGGAGCAGGGAAGAGCACAATCGTCAAATTTCTTATTGATCTTAAGTCACGAGAGAAGCCGGAACCATTCCCAACGCCAATCGTAGGGATGCCAGGGAAGGACGTACCTACTTCGGAGGATGTACATCTCTACATGGATCCCTGCTCAGCCTTATCTGACAATCCACTATTTTATGCGGACTGCGAAGGATTAGAAGGAGGTGGAAGGGAACCTGTGGGTGCCAAAGTCCGCAAAAAGAAATGGCATGGTTCGAAAATGGCACAGGATCAGGCTGTCGAGGAATCATCACTCAGAACTCGTCACCGTTCAGAGCGCGAATTGATGTGGGCGGTTTCGCCGGACCGACGAAGCAGGGAGTTCGCAGTTAGCAACTTGTATCCGCGATTGTTATACACTTTTTCCGATGTGATCATATTTGTACTCAGAAACCCGAGGTGTGTGACCAATAGCTCTGTTTAACATTTCGCTAATTCCCACCTAGGGTTATTGAGGGAGTTTTCGAAAAGTTAATAGACTGGGCTGCCGTTGCGCTTGAAACATCATCAAATCAGCCAATTCTCCCGCACGCCATCATAGCTCTGAATGCTTGCGAATATGATATTCATCCACATTTATGGGATGTTGACGTCGCGACAGATACACTATTGGAGTCTTTATCCCAGACAGTCCATCTGAACACTTCGTTCCAAAAATATGCGCAGTTCTGGAGAGATCGAAACAAGCAGGTTGATACTGTAGAACAGTTAATGCTTTGCTACTACAGCTCTTTACGGGTTCGTAAGGCAGATGTTCACATGCTTCGATACTTTTTGCCGTTCTTTCATTCCACCATTATTTTTTTTGGATATTTACTTATTTGCCTACAGATTGTGCGGATCCCCGCCGAAGGTCGACCTAAAATGATCCAAGAGCAGACGGAGAAGCTCTATGGTGAGGTAGAGAGAGGCTGCAAAGCGGCTAGAGAGCGTAAAGCCGAATTAAGAATGTTGCTAGATGCAGAGGAGCTACAGTCGTACCTTCAGTATGCCTTCGATCACTTTGCCCAAACACTTGATGTTGCATTTGACTTCGTCCAAGCATCATTTTTCAACAGCCCAATTCCGTTAGACTTTGGAGGCAATATCCTGAAGCTAGCAATTAACATGGTAGAGCAGGCAACGGACGATGCAGATGCAAGGGCCATTTTTAGTAGACTTAGCTACATGGTTGCTTCCTGTATTATGCTAGATTCGGTACGGCATAAAATTAAAGGTAGTAACTGTAAACCGCTTTAAAACCTAAGGGATTTGTACTTACCTTTCATAGGAACTGCTGATCATATCTTTCCACAGTATCTAGATCACCTTGACGCAGCACTCAGCGATTTCTGCGACCGCCACTGGCCATGCGAGTTTGTAATACATGGTGTGAAACGTGGTCGGCTTCCACTACATCTGAATGCTATGGAATTTCCGGCAGAAATGCACCGCCAGACTAGACTTTCGAGATGCGTAAATGTTCGGAGTGGACATGGATCAAAAGGCCATCAGCTACGGGACGGAAAGGTTTTTGCTGCTGGAGATTATGTTTCTGAATTCTCCTTTGAGAATAACCAAGACGAGTTTCACGTGAATGTCTTTTTTCGTCTGGAATTCCTTCTTGAAAAACTCGCAGAACGCACGAGCAAGGGTGAATCGCAAGATGTAGCTGCAGCGGAGATCCACAGAGACGACGTGATGGCACTCTTCTACAGCGATGGGCCGAAGGGAGGAGTAAGAACGGTCCACAGCCATTCCGTCTGTTTCACCTGTCTTTTTGAACCTCCAGAGCATTCGCTTCCTTGTGGTCACATTCTCTGCACGCCTTGCATAAAGACATATGGGAGGGTCAAAAGTGCAACGTTGATAGAAGTATACGAATGCCCAATGGAAGTAAGTGTTATTGGCCGGTCTCAGCCATGGACCGTACACCTTAAACCAGGGGCTGCTGGCATCCGGGTCTTAACGCTCGATGGGTGAGTATTACGTTTTTCTAATCTAAACACTGCTGATACGTTCGCAGTGGTGGAATACGAGGTGTGATTCAATTGGAAATGCTTCGTCTAATAGAGCGGCAATTAAACGGAAAGATTCCCGTCCAATTTCTCTTCGATTTAATCGTGGGTTCAGGGTAAGAGCAGTTCCAACAATATCATTAATCTGTGAGCTATACTGAAGCATACATCTTATGAAGGACTGGGGGCGTTATCGCTCTCGGACTTGCTACGCGGAATTGGACAGTAGAACAATGTTCAAAGCATTTCAAGAGCATATGTAAGGATGCTTTCTCTCACCGAGCTGGCCGTGATATACCCGGAATAGGATGGCTCGTAGAAAGTATCAATAATTATAAATACGAGACTCAATCTCTGGAGACGGCATTGAAAAGAGCCTTCTCGGATAGCCAATATCTGTTTGGAGGACCACGTCCCAATGACGCATCCGAATTCCACGTCAAAGCAGCAGTAGTTACTTCTACGCCTGGAGGAAATACCACTGTTCTTGCAAACTATAACCGGCACAGCTCTGATAGATGTAAGAAATCCTCCCCATTTAACGGAGAGATGCTGACTTTTCGAAATCTAGCTTTTTATCAGTTTTGCCGATCTGAGAGACTTGCAACCGAGTTGAAAGTCTGGGAAGCGTAAGCTACACTCGCTCATTTTGTAACAACCTCACTGACGGTGTTGTCAAGAGCTCGGTCATCCATGGCTACGCCAAAACTTTTTAAGTCATTTCACCACGCGTCATCGAAACAAACTTTTCTCGACTGTGCAAAGTATCACAATAATCCAATTGCAATTGCAATAAACGAGTGCAGGGTCATTAAGTCTGGGTTGAGTTGTACATCTTACTATCCAGACATAATTGTATCGATTGGTACTGGGTTTGGCCCTGGCTTGCATCAGCCAGCGGAGGAAACATCTCGAAAACACCGTTTTGGGGAGTTTGTCACACGGAAATATCCGGGTAAGGTCCCGAAGCAAAGAATCGCATCGGCCGCAGAATCTCAGGGAGTTTGGAGTGATTATGTCGATCGTCTACAACCTCCCGCGCCATTATCAGCTTTTGTTCGACTTGATCCGAAGTTCACAGAAGGCTTAACAACTCCGGAGGCATACTGGCAAATGAAGCCTCTCGAAACGAAAATTGGAGAAAAAATGGGTGATGATATAAGTATCAAAAGGCTTGCGTCCCAGCTTCTTGCAGTTCTCTTTTACTTCGAAGCTCAAGACCCAATTGCAGAATTGGCTGATAATCATTTCGTTGCGCAGGGTATGTCACCTTATGATCTACCTTTCCTCCATTTTGCTACTCAACTTACCTATCCAGGGCATCTTATGTGCCGTCTTCCGAACGAGACGCCGGAAATACGCGAAATTGGTAAAATAATTCGGGACAGAGGTTGGGAAAAGCCTTGTTTTGTGATGAAAGAAGACCGATGTGAACCTCAGCTTTTCGAAATGACTCCAAGAATTTTGGAGAATATGATCAAAGAGTTTCAGTTTAAGATGCCGCGTATCAAAATTCGCCTTTCGAAGAAACATGCGGTTGTTCAAGCATCCCTGCGTATTAATGATGAGGAAAACTCAATCAGTGGTTTTCCACGCTCTCTGGTGCGAAACGAAAGCCGAACGGCCAGTAAGTTTCCCCCAAAAGTATCGTAATATCAGGAGAGTCAACTGATTTCTAGACCATCGTCATGCAAAGGGCTTGAATGCTCATCAACGATTGGCACACCTTAGGGCTCGTCAAAAACCTTGGACCAGACCAGATCCTGCTCGGCTCAATTCGCTTGGTTCAACAGACGACTTTACGATAAGGATGCGCGGTAGTAGCATTTTGTCTTCTAATAGGTATAGTGGAACTCCCTCAACCTCTGGATCAAAAACTCCCGACTTTACGAATTCAACTGTTCTTAACCAGAAATCCAACGTGAGCGACAGAACAGGCAAGTCCGCCGTGAGCGGGCCGATTTCACTGAGAATTCCATTCGCTGCAGAACTTGACGCAATTGAAACGGCGGCCATAAAGCCTTCCCAACAGGTTGGATTCCTTCACAACCCGTCAGAGCTCTTCATCACTCGTAACCACGATGACGTAAACGACCAACGATACCGGAATCGGATATCTGGGAGTTCGATTCCCCTAGCTCCTCCCGGCCGTTTAGGCGGTCCATATGTTATGCCAAATCTCATGTCTGCAGCGGGCAACGGTCAGGATCTCGCTGAATCTGCATATCCGGCTCGCGATATCCAGTCAGCATACCGTGACTCCAACCATAATTATGCTAGCCTCCCACGGTCTTCAGAGCAGTTAGATGAAGTTCAGCGAGAGAGGGAAAGAATACGTAAGGAGGAGGTTTTCCCACTTAAGCAAAGGTTAAAGAAAATGGAGTTGTCCTTGGGTACGTTTCTTGATATATCTTAGTGCAAGACTAGGAGCGTGGTTTTCAATAAGCGAAATTCCAGCCAATATTGGCAACAATTTAGATAAAATTATTATAGTAGAAAT
>Ga0307515_10020186_pt1 | contig 11912 bp, 8 predicted proteins | sample 17_EM_MG_FD_194513 | JGI IMG/M metagenome (GOLD analysis project Ga0307515, IMG submission 194513) | Populus trichocarpa ectomycorrhiza microbial communities from riparian zone in the Pacific Northwest, United States - 17_EM | ecosystem: Host-associated > Plants > Roots > Unclassified | place...
ATGATCCCCTATCACGTGACGCTGATCCCGCAATATGTGCTCTTCCTCAACCTCGGCTGGGTGAACACCATCTTGCCGCTCGTCGTGCCGAAGTTCCTGGCAAGCGATGCCTTCTTCATCTTCCTGATGGTGCAGTTCTTCCGCGGCATTCCGCGCGAGCTGGACGAGGCGGCGATGATGGACGGCTGCAGCGCCTTCCGCATCTACTGGAAGATCATGCTGCCGCTGTCGTTGCCGGTGCTGGCGACGGCTGCGATCTTCTCCTTCATCTGGACCTGGGACGATTTCTTCGGACCGCTGATCTACCTGAACGACATGAACACCTACACGATCCAGCTCGGCCTGCGCACCTTCGTCGACTCGACCAGCGCCTCCGACTGGAGCGGCCTCTTCGCCATGTCGACGCTGACGCTGGTGCCGGTGTTCTTCTTCTTCCTGTTCTTCCAGCGCCTGCTGATCGAAGGCATCGCCACGACAGGCATGAAACGCTGATGGCGGCAACGGGAAAGAATGACATGAGTATCAGGACGGTCGCGATCGTCGGCTGCGGTATCGGCCGCTCCCATATCGTCGAGGGCTACCTGCCGAATTTCGACAAATTCAGGGTCGTAGCGATCTGCGACCTGAACGAAGAACGCATGGCTGATGTCGGCGACGAGTTCGGCATCGAACGCCGCACGACCTCCTATGCGGAGCTGTTGGCCGACGAAAGCATCGATATCATCGATATCTGCACCCCGCCCGGCATTCATCTCGAGCAGGTGGTCGCAGCCTTGGCAGCTGGCAAGCATGTCGTCTGCGAAAAGCCGCTGACCGGCTCGCTTGCCGGCGTCGATGCGATCATGGAAGCGGAAAAGGGCGCCAAAGGCGTGCTGATGCCGATCTTCCAGTACCGCTATGGTGACGGCATCGAGAAGGCCAAGCGCATCATCGATGCCGGCATTGCCGGCAGGCCCTATATGGGGTCGGTCGAAACCTTCTGGCTGCGCAAGCCGGAATATTACGCCGTGCCCTGGCGCGGCAAATGGGCAACCGAACTCGGCGGGGTGCTCGTTACCCATGCGCTGCATCTGCACGACATGCTGATGCATCTGATGGGCCCGGCTGCAAGGGTCTTCGGCCGCGTCGCCACTCGCGTCAACGATATCGAGGTCGAGGATTGCGCCTCCGCCAGCCTGCTGATGGAAAACGGCGCCTTCGTCTCGCTGTCCTGCACGCTCGGCTCGCAGGAGCAGATTAGCCGGCTGAGGCTGCATTTCGAGAATGTCACCTTCGAAAGCAGCCACGAGCCCTATGCGCCGGGCAAGGATCCCTGGAAGATCATCGCGGCCAATGACCATGTGCAGGAAAAGATCGACCGGGTGGTCGGCGACTGGCAGCCGGTCGCGCCGCGTTTCACCACCCAGATGGAGCATTTCCACGCTTTCCTCAGCGGTCACGGGCCGCTGCCGGTGACGAGCCAGGATGCGCGGCGCGCGTTGGAACTCGTCACCGCCATCTACCAGTCTTCCGACAGCGGCGCCGAAGTGCCGCTGCCGGTCGGTCCGGATAGTCCGAAATACGCCGATTGGCGTGCAAGAACGAAGTAACCGATAAAAATAAAAGAGAGGGTTTTGAGAAGATGGCAACCAGTGTCGTTCTTCAGAAGGTCGAGAAGCGCTACGGCGCGGTGGATGTAATCCATGGCATCGACCTGACGATCGATCCCGGCGAATTCGTCGTTTTCGTCGGTCCCTCGGGCTGTGGAAAATCCACGCTGCTACGCATGATCGCGGGTCTCGAGGAAATCACCGCCGGCGGGCTGCTGCTCGACAACGAGCGCATGAACGAGGTGGCGCCCGCCAAGCGCGGCATTGCCATGGTCTTCCAGTCCTATGCCCTCTATCCGCACATGTCGGTCTACAAGAACCTTGCCTTCGGTCTCGAGACGGCGGGTTACAAGAAGACCGAGATCCAGCCGAAGGTGAAACGCGCCGCCGAGATCCTGCAGATCGAGAAGCTGCTGGAACGCAAGCCGAAAGCGCTCTCCGGCGGCCAGCGCCAGCGCGTCGCGATCGGCCGCGCTATCGTGCGCGAGCCGCGCATCTTCCTTTTCGACGAGCCGCTCTCGAACCTCGATGCCGAACTGCGCGTGCAGATGCGCGTCGAAATCTCCCGCCTGCACCGCCAGCTTGGCAACACGATGATCTATGTCACCCATGACCAGGTCGAAGCCATGACGATGGCCGACAAGATCGTGGTGCTGAATTCCGGCCGCATCGAGCAGGTTGGCGCGCCGCTCGATCTCTACAACAACCCGGCCAACCGCTTTGTCGCCGGCTTCATCGGCAGCCCGAAGATGAATTTCCTGCAGGCTCGCATCGAGCAAGTGGGCGAGGCGGAAACCAGCATCAATGTCTGCGGCAATTCCGTCCGTCTGCCGCGCCGGCTGAAAGGTGAGGCCGGCCAGGACGTCACTTTCGGCATCCGCCCGGAGCATCTTTCCCTCGCCGAGGGCGCGATCGCGCTGTCGACCGTCAACGTCGACCTCGTCGAAAATCTCGGCGGTGCCACCATGCTCTACACCACGACGCCGGACGGCCAGCTCCTGACCGTGGCGCTCGACGGCCAGCAGAAGGTGGAGCGCGGCAGCAATGTGAAGACTTCCTTCGATCCGGCCCGCTGCCATGTCTTCGATGCCGCCGGCAAGACGATCTAAGCGCGCCGCTTGACATCAGATCCTCCTCTGGCCCATCATTTCACGAGGGGCCGCTAGAACAGGATGAATCCTGTTCTAGGTTAGATAGTTAGAGCATGATGTCGTCCGAAAACCGCTCACACTTTTCGGCATCATGCTCTGGGGGGAAAAGCATGACGCCTGAAGATAGGATTCATGCGCTTGGCATCTGGCAGGGTCCGATCGAAATTGCGCCGATATCAGGCGGCATCACCAACAGGAATTATCTGGTCAGTGATGCCGTCGCACGCTGCGTCGTGAGGCTCGGCACCGATATTCCGATCCATCATATCAACAGGCAGAATGAGCTTGCCGCAAGCCGTGCCGCGCATGCCGCCGGCATATCGCCTGCCGTCATCCACCATTCGCCGGGCGTGCTGGTGCTCGACTATATCGACGCGAGGGCGCTTTCGCCGGAGGATATCAGGACGCCTGATATGCTCGCCCGGGTCGTTCCGCTGGTCCGCGCCTGCCATCATGACATCGCCCGGCATTTCCGCGGCCAGGCGATGATCTTCTGGGTCTTCCATGTCATCCGCGATTACGCCGCCAGCCTGAAGGCGTCGGCAAGCCCCTATCTTCCTCTATTGCCGGGACTGATCGGCAGGGCCGAAGCGCTGGAGGAAGCGGCGGGGCCTTTCGAGATCGCCTTTGGCCATAATGATCTGCTGGCCGCCAACTTTCTCGACGACGGCAAGCGGCTCTGGCTGATCGACTGGGATTATGCCGGCTTCAACACGCCGCTTTTCGATCTCGGCGGATTGGCCTCCAATAACGAACTTTCGGAAGCGGCCGAGCGTGCGATGCTGGAGATCTATTTCGACCGGCCGCTGACATCAGATCTTCATCGGCGCTATGCCGCGATGAAATGCGCATCGCTGCTGCGCGAGACGCTCTGGAGCATGATTTCGGAAATCCATTCCACCATCGATTTCGATTACGCCGCCTATACGGCCGAAAATCTCGCGCGCTTCGAACGCGCCTATCAAGCCTTTGAGCAGGACCCATAAATGGCGAAGGAATTACCGAAGACGGCAAAAACCGTGGTCATCGGCGGCGGCATCATCGGCTGCTCGACAGCCTATCATCTCGGCAAGCTCGGCTGGACGGATACGGTCCTGCTGGAACGCAAGAAGCTCACCTCAGGCACCACCTTCCATGCAGCCGGCCTCGTCGGCCAGCTGCGCACCAACGCCAACATCACCCAACTCCTCGGTTATTCCGTCGATCTCTACAAGCGGCTGGAAGAGGAGACCGGCCTCGGCACCGGCTGGAAGATGAATGGCGGCCTGCGCCTTGCCTGCAACGAGGAGCGCTGGACGGAGGTCAGGCGCCAGGCCACCACCGCTCAATCCTTCGGCCTCGAAATGCAGTTGCTGACGCCGCAGGAAGCCTTCGATCTCTGGCCGCTAATGACGATCGACGATCTGGTCGGCGCCGCCTTCCTTCCCACAGACGGCCAGGCCAATCCTTCCGATATCACCCAGGCGCTGGCGAAAGGCGCCCGCATGTCGGGCGTTTCGATCTTCGAGGATACCGAAGTCCTCGACCTCGAGATCGACAAGGGAAAGATCCGCGCCGTCGTCACGGCGCAGGGGCGCATCGAATGCGAGCGCGTCGTCGTCTGCGCTGGCCAGTGGACACGCGCCTTCGCCGCCCGCTTCGGCGTCAACGTGCCGCTGGTTTCCGTCGAGCATCAATACATCATCACCGAATCCTTCGGCGTCCCTTCCAACCTGCCGACACTGCGCGATCCCGATCGCCTGACCTACTATAAGGAAGAGGTGGGCGGCATCGTCATGGGCGGCTATGAGCCGAACCCCATTGCCTGGGCGGCAAACGGCATTCCAGAGGGTTTCCATTACACGCTGCTGGACAGCAATTTCGACCATTTCGAGCAGATCATGGAACAGGCGCTCGGCCGCGTTCCGGCACTGGAGAATGTCGGCGTCAAGCAATTGCTGAACGGCCCGGAAAGCTTCACGCCCGATGGCAATTTCATCCTCGGCGAGGCGCCGGAGCTGAAGAATTTCTTCATCGGCGCCGGCTTCAACGCCTTCGGTATTGCGTCGGCCGGTGGCGCCGGCATGGCGCTTGCCGAATGGGTGGCGAAGGGCGAGCCGCCCTATGATCTCTGGCCGGTCGATATCCGCCGCTTCGGCCGCCCGCATTTCGATACCGACTGGGTGCGCACGCGCACGCTCGAAGCCTATGGCAAGCACTACACCATGGGCTGGCCTTTCGAGGAGCATTCGAGCGGCCGCCCCTGCCGCAAGTCGCCGCTCTATGACCGGCTGAAGGCGCAGGGTGCCTGCTTCGGCGAAAAGCTCGGCTGGGAGCGTCCGAACTGGTTTGCCGATCTCTTCGCCAATGAAGAGCCGAAGGATGTCTACAGCTACACCAGGCAGAACTGGTTTGAGGCCGTCGGCCGCGAGCACAAAGCTGTGCGTGAAGCAGCGGTCATTTTCGACCAGACATCCTTCGCCAAGTTCGTGCTGAAGGGCAGGGATGCCGAGGCGGCGCTCTCCTGGATCGCCTCCAACGATGTCGCAAAGTCTGTCGGCTCGTTGGTCTACACACAGATGCTGAACGACAAGGGCGGCATCGAATGCGACGTGACGGTCGCCCGCACCGCCGAGAACGAATATTACATCGTCACCGGCACTGGTTTCGCCACGCATGATTTCAACTGGATAGCACGCAATATACCGGCGGAGATGCATGCCGAGTTGGTCGATGTCACATCCGCCTATTCCGTGCTGTCGCTGATGGGGCCGAATTCCCGCGCCGTGCTGGAAAAGGTGACGGGCAGCGATGTCTCGAACGCGGCTTTCCCTTTCGGCCAGGTCAGGACCATCGGCATTGCAGGTTGCCCGGTGCGGGCATTGCGCATCACCTATGTCGGCGAACTCGGCTACGAACTCCATATTCCCATCGAGTATGCGACGACGGTCTATGATGTGCTGATGGCATCAGGCGGCGAACTCGGGCTCGTCAATGCCGGCTACCGCGCCATCGAGAGCTGCCGCCTGGAAAAGGGCTATCGCGCCTGGGGCTCCGATATCGGCCCCGACCATACGCCCGTTGAGGCTGGCCTCGGCTGGGCGGTGAAGATGCGGAAGAACATTCCCTTCCGCGGCCGCGAGGCGATCGAGCGGCAGCTTTCGGGCGGCGTCAAGAAGCGCCTTGCCTGCTTCGTTCCAGACGATGCAGATGCCGTGCTGCTCGGCCGTGAAACGATCTATCGCGACGGCAAGCGCGTCGGCTGGCTTTCGAGCGGTGGCTTTGGCTACACGCTGGGCAAGCCGATCGGCTACGGCTACGTTCGCAACCCTGATGGGGTGACGGAGGATTTCGTCCTCTCCGGCACCTATGAGCTGGATATTGCCAGGCAGCGTATCCCTTGCAAGGTGTCGCTGGCGCCGCTCTACGATCCCGATATGGCGCGCATCAAGGCGTAGCGGAGGCGTCGTTTAGAAAAGCGGCAGCCGGTCATCCTGGATCAGGATCTCCAGCTTGTCGGCCACGTCCTCCGCCCACGCCCGGTGGGCTGTCAAAGCCGCCGGGAAAAGGCCGGGAAGGGTGAAGAGGGCCGCCGAGATCGCAGGGCCGGTGTGCGGGACACCGGCAATGAGAGCGGCTATTTCTGCTGCGCGGGGGTCGCGCAGTTCGTAACGCTGCCCGTTGCCGTCCTTGCCGATCGCATAGCGCATCCACGCGGCCACCGCGATCGCATAGGTCTCCGCCTTGTCGCCATGCGCCAGTGCTTCGCTTGCTGGCTCCAGCAGGCGCTGCGGCAGCTTCTGCGTGCCGTCCATGGCGATCTGATAGGTGCGGTGCGCAATCGCCTTGTTTGCAAAGCGCGCTATCAATTCGCTCGCATAATTGTCCAGATCGATGCCGGGAACGGCGCCGAGCGTTCTTGCCGCTGCATGCATATGACGATAGGCAAGTGCTGCCAGGCCGGTATCGTCCATCACGTCGCGGATGAATTCATAGCCGCCGATATAACCGAGATAGGCGAGCAGCGAATGCGCGCCGTTCAGCATCCGGAGCTTCATCTTCTCGTAGGCCGAAACATCCGCCACCATGAGCGCGCCGGCCTTTTCCCAGGCCGGCCGGCCGTTGGCGAAGTGATCCTCGATCACCCATTGCGTAAAGGGCTCGGTCTCGATCGCCGCCCGGTCCTGCCGCCCGGTCAGCCGTTCGGCATCCCGATAGGTCGCCTCCGTGCTCGCCGGCGTGATGCGGTCGACCATGGTGGAAGGGAAGGGCACGTTTTCCTCGATCCAGCGGCGAAGCGGGGGATCGACGCGTTCGGCGAAATCGAGAACCAGCCGCTTCAGGACGGCGCCGTTGCTCGGAAGATTGTCGCAGCTGAGCGGCGTGAAGGAGGCGATGTCCTTCGCCCGGCGCCGGGAAAGTCCTTCGACCAGATAGCCGATGACGCCGCGCGGCGCGTGGCGGTTGGCAAGATCGGCGGCGACGTCGGAATGGTTGAGATCGAGCCCTCCGGTCGCGGTATCCATGCCGTAGGCCTTTTCCGTCACCGTCAGGCTGACGATGCGGATATCGGGATCTTCCAGCCGGTCGAGCAATCCCGCCGGATCGCGGGTCGCCACATGCGCCCGCAGAATGGGGCCGATCACCTGCGCCACCGTACCCGAAGTATCGCGGATCAGCATCGTATAGAGGCCGTTCTGCTCGTTGAGGCTGTCGGCGACATCGGCGGTGCGCAGGCTCGCCACCTCGATGCCCCAGTCTCCGCCGCCGCCGGCAAGTGCTGCATCGGTAAACGGCGCGAAATGCGCGCGGAAGAAGGCGCCCGGCCCGAGATGCAGGATGCCGCTTTTCAGCAGGCTGCGGTCATAGGCGGGAAGCTTTGCCGTCGGGGCAAGGCCGGAAAGGGTCTGCAGTCGGTCCGTCACAGCTTGTAGGCCTTCTTCGCGTTGCCATAGGAGAGTTCGCCCGCCACGATCTCGGCTTCCCCCTTGGAAATCCGGTGCTCTGCGGCAAGCTGGGCGAGGAAGCGGCAGACTTCGCGGCGCCAGACGTCGTGCCGGGCCGGGATCGAAAGCAGCGCGCGCGTATCGTCGTTGAAGCCCGCCATATTGGCAAAACCCGCCGTCTCCACCACCTGATCGAGATAGCGCCGGATGCCGTTCGGGCTGTCGTGGAACCACCATGGCGGGCCGATCATCAGGCAGGGCCAATGGCCGGCCATCGGCGCGAGCTCGCGTGCATAGGTCGTCTCGTCGAGCGTGAACAGCAGCACGCGCAGACCGGGCGCATGGCCGTATCTCGATAGCAGCGCATTCAAGCCACCGACCCAGTCCGTACGGGTCGGGATATCGGCGCCCATATTGGGGCCGCGGGTCGAGAACAGCTCGCGGTCGGTATTGCGTCTTGAGCCGGCATGGATCTGCATCACCATGCCGTCTTCGGCCGAAAGCCCTGCCATCTCGGTCATCATCTGGCCGCGGAAGAGCTCGGCTTCCGCAGGCGAAAGCGGACCTTTCAACGCCTTGTCGAGCAGCACCTGCTTTTCCGCAAGCGGCAGGTCGGTGGTGAAGGCTGTCGGCACACCGTGGTCGGTCGCGGTGGCGCCGAACTGGCGGAAATAGGCACGCCGGCGCCGATGCGCCTCGATCAGGCCGTCCCAGCGCGTCACCTCAGCGCCGGTGATCTCTCCGAACTTGATGAGATTGTCGCGGAAGCCGGCGGCGTCGGGATCGGTGACGCCATCCGGCCGGTAGGTGGTGCGCACCCTGCCGATCCAGCCGTCCGCCGCCATCTTCTGATGATGTGCGAGCGGATCGAGCGCGCCTTCCGTCGTCGCGATCGTTTCGATGCCGAATCGCTGATGCAGCGCCCGTGGGCGGAATTCGGGAAGGGCGAGCTGGCCATTGATATGGTCATAGAGCGCGTCGGCATTGTCAGATGTCAGCGGCTCGGTGCAGCCGAGCACGGCCGACATGGCGTGGTCGACCCAGAGGCTCGAAGGCGTTCCGCGGAAGAGATGGTAATGCGCCGCAAAGGTCCGCCAGATCGCCCGCCCCGTTGCAACAGGCTTGCCGTCGAGCCGCGGTACGCCGAGCCCATCCAGCGGAACGCCGACGCTGTGCAGCATGCGGAAGAGGTAATGATCGGGAATGACCAGCAACGAGGCCGCGTCTTCGAAAGGCTTGTCGTCGGCGAACCAGGAGGGTTCGGTATGCCCGTGCGGGCTGACGATCGGAAGATTGCGGACCGTCTCATAGAGGTCGCGCGCAATGGTCCGTGTTGTCGAATCGGCCGGAAAGAGCCGGTCCGGATGGAGAAAGCCGTTTCCTGCATCCATCAGTTTTCCTCCCTGATGAATAGGGCCTACCCCACAACATCAGGCACGGCAAGGTCTTTTAGTAACCAAACGGTACACTTTCGGCAACGTCCGCACGGGGCATGGAAAGCATTGACGCGGCCGCCTATTTCCGCTTTGCAGAACCTCATATTCTGCCGGTCCCGGCAGAGGAGGATCCGATGTCCGACGAGACGAACCGCATCACCAGGCTGGAGGAAATGCTGGCCCACCAGGCAAAGACGATCGAGGAGCTTTCCGATCAGCTGACCGAGCAATGGAAGACAGTCGAGCAGATGCGCACCAAGCTCGACCGGCTGACCGAACGCTTCCTGTCGCTGGAGGAGCAGTCGCTGGAAGCCCCTGGGATCACCCGCCCGCCGCATTATTGACGGCACGCGGCCGAATGCCGCGTGCTTCTTGTACCGAGCGGTGGCAGATCAGACGCCGCCGATGCAGAGATATTTCATCTCCAGATAGTCGTCGGCGCCATGGCGCGAGCCCTCGCGGCCGAGGCCGGATTGCTTGATGCCGCCGAAGGGCGCCGTCTCGGACGACATCAGCCCGGTATTGATGCCGATCATGCCGTATTCCAGCGCTTCCGCCACCCGCCAGACCTTCTTCAGGTCGCCGGCATAGAAATAGGCGGCAAGGCCGAATTCCGTGTCGTTGGCCTGCTGAATGACATCCTCGACCGTCTCGAAGCGGAAGAGCGGCGCCACCGGCCCGAAGGTTTCCTCGCGCGCCACCTTCATGCCGCGGGCAACGCCGGTCAGTACTGTCGGCGTAAAGAAGGTGCCGGCGCCTTCGATGCGCTTGCCGCCGGTCAACACCTTGGCGCCCTTGGCAAGCGCGTCGCTGACATGGTCTTCCACCTTGGCAAGCCCCTGCTCGTCGATCAGCGGCCCGATCACCACACCAGGCTCAAAGCCATCGCCGACCGACATCTCGGCGACTTTCGCGGCAAGCTTGGCCGCGAAGGCGTCATAGACGTTCGACTGGACATAGAGGCGGTTGGCGCAGACGCAGGTCTGGCCGGCATTGCGGTATTTGGAGGCGATCGCCCCTTCGACGGCGGCGTCGAGATCGGCATCGTCGAAGACGATGAAGGGCGCATTGCCGCCGAGCTCCAGGCTCACCTTCTTGATCTGATCGGCGCACTGCCGCATCAGGATGCGGCCGACCTCCGTCGAGCCGGTGAAGCTGATCTTGCGCACCTTTTCGTTGCCGCAGAGCTCGCGGCCGATCCCCGGGCCGTCAAGGCCGACGATGACGTTGAAGACGCCTGAGGGGATACCGGCCTGCTCGGCGAGCACGGCAAGGGCGATCGCCGTCAGCGGCGTCTGTTCGGCGGGCTTCGAAACCACCGTGCAGCCGACGGCGAGCGCCGGTGCGATCTTGCGGGTGATCATCGCCGCCGGAAAATTCCATGGCGTAATCGTGCCGACGACGCCGACCGGCTGTTTGATGACGATCATGCGCTTGTCGTCGGAAGATGCAGGGATCGTCTCGCCATAGATGCGCTTGGCCTCTTCCGCATACCATTCGATATAGGCGGCGGCGTAAAGGATCTCGCCGCGCGCTTCCGGGAAGGGCTTGCCCATTTCGGCAGTGAGGATTGCGGCGAGCTCATCGGCATTGGCGACCATCAGGTCGAACCATTTGCGCAGGATCGCACTGCGCTCCTTGGCGGGGCGGGCGGCCCAGGCCGGCTGGGCGGCATAGGCTGCGTCGATCGCCGTTCGGGTCTCGGCAGCACCCATATCAGGCAGCGAGGCGAGCAGCTCGCCGGTTGCCGGGTTCAGCACGTCGAAGGTCTTCGTGGCATCACCTGCCGTCCAGACACCGTTGATATAGCCGGCGTCGCGCAGGAGGGGCGAGGTGAAGGGAACGTGCTTGGTCAGCGCGGTGGTGAAAGCCATGTCATAACCTCCTTGGGAGTGCGGCTGCCGTTTGCCGGCAGCCATTGAAATCCGATTCCGGTGCGATCACTTGCCCGCAGTCGCTTCGAGCATCGAGGCTTCGAGAATGTCGAGCGCCTCGCCGAACACCTCGTCCTGGATGGTGATCGGCGCAAGGAAGCGGATGACGTTGCCATGGACGCCGCAGGTGAGCAGGATCAGGCCCTTGTCGAGTGCGATCATTCGCACCCTGTTGGCAAATTCCGCGCTCGGCAATCCGGTCGTCCGGTCGTTGAATTCGACGGCGTTCATGAAGCCCGGTCCGCGGATATCGACGATCTCGGGCACGGTCTCGCGCAACGATTCCAGCCGCTGCTTCAGCCGTCCGCCAAGCTGGTTGGCGCGGTTGCAGAGATCCTCGTCCTTGATGACGTCGAGCACGGCATGGGCGGCCGCGATGCCGAGCGGATTGCCGCCATAGGTGCCGCCAAGCCCGCCGGGCCCCGGTGCATCCATGATCTCGGCGCGGCCGGTGACGGCGGCGAGCGGAAAGCCGCCGGCAAGGCTCTTTGCCATCGTCATCAGGTCTGGCGCCACCTCGTGATGATCCATCGCAAACAGTTTGCCGGTGCGGGCAAAACCGGTCTGCACCTCATCGGCGATCAGCAGGATGCCGTGCTGGTCGCAAAGTTCGCGCAACGCCTTCATGAAGGCGGCGGGCGCCGCGTAGAAACCGCCTTCGCCCTGCACCGGCTCGATGATGATGGCCGCAACGCGCTGCGGATCGACATCGGCGGCGAAAAGCTTCTTCAGCGCCGCCAGCGAGTGGTCGGCGGTGATGCCGTGCAGTTCGATCGGGAAGGGAACGTGGAAGACATCGCCCGGCATCGCGCCGAAACCGACCTTGTAGGGCACGACCTTGCCGGTCAGCGCCATGCCCATGAAGGTGCGGCCATGG
>Ga0307515_10020187_pt1 | contig 11912 bp, 3 predicted proteins | sample 17_EM_MG_FD_194513 | JGI IMG/M metagenome (GOLD analysis project Ga0307515, IMG submission 194513) | Populus trichocarpa ectomycorrhiza microbial communities from riparian zone in the Pacific Northwest, United States - 17_EM | ecosystem: Host-associated > Plants > Roots > Unclassified | place...
TAGAATACTTCTAATTTACCATTACTATACGCTTCTTTATTATATTTAATTTAACGCTAAAATAGGAGACCTAATCCCTTTTAAAGACCCCCTACCTAATTTCTAGATTAAGGTAAAAGCCCCCTTAGAATACTTTAGCTAACTATTATAGCATAGCCTCTCTAAGGGAACAAGAGATTTATACTATCCCGTAATTAAGAGTTAGGAGGGCTACTATAACCTTTATAAAGCGGTAAAGTACCTAGTGCTTCTCTATTACCTAGGAGAATAGATTACCTAACGGATCTTTAGTAATGCTAGTCTAGGAATAAGCCGTATTAAGCCTACTATAGTTAAAGCCTACGTCTCCGTAATTCGATCCTACTATATTAACGCTAATTATAATACCTCTGTCTTTAATAATCCTATTATTAAGAGGATCCTAGACGGTGTAATATCTATAAATCCCTCTACTACAGCTAAAAGATTACTAATTACTAAAGATATTCTCGCCTAATTAGTTACCCTAAATACCTAATCCGTTAAGGATCTTAACTTTAATGCCGCCGTTACCACGGCCTTTACGGGATTCCTTTATCTAGGTAAGATTACCTATACTAAGGCGCAGAAAGATAGCTACGCCTTCTCTACTATAAAATATACTAGAAATAATATAATGCTGGTAAAGGACCATATAATATTATATCTAAAGCGTAGTAAAACGGACGTTAATTACTAAGAAGTCTTAATTATAATTACCGCTTTAGGGCAACCTAAATGCGTAGTTTAAGCTATAAAACACCTATTTAAAAACGACCCCTAACCCAAAAACGCCCCTTTCTTTTACTTTAAGAGATTGGCCTTTATAAGCTACGTAGTTAGGAATAAGCTAAAGTATAAAGTTACCGCTCTTAGCCTCTACTCTAAGCTCTATAATAGACACTTATTTTAAAAAGGCGCTGCTTAATATGCTTAAGATAATGGTTTTACAGACGGCTAAATATAGTAACTAGGCTAGTGGTCCTTACAAGCATTTCAGCTTTACTATTTATTATCCCTAAAAAACCTATTTTAGCTAAGTATAAACTTCTAACATAGAACGCTAATACCATTTTTATTATTACTTGCCCTAGATATAATAGGCGAAGGTATTTAGGCATAATGGCGTATAGGAGTGCCTATTTTGGCACACTAATATATTAACTTAAATCTCTCCTTTCCCCCCTTTTTTTCTTTTTCTTTTTTTCCCCCTACTCTACCTTATATAGTACGGGCGCTGCGCTTCTAGGTCTATAGGTATTACGTTTAGTTAAGGCAGGGTAATCCCCTATAAATAGCCTTGTGAATATACCCATTCTTAATTAATGCCTTTAAGCCCGTACCCACCAATTAGATTAATTCTTAATCCTCTTCTCCGCAAGCGTATAAATAATAGATAGATATATCTATATGGCCAAGCGAGCACTACAGCACCCCTGCATCTTAGTAATACTAACATTATTAACATTTACAAAATTAAGCCTTGCTTGCTTGCTTTCCCTTCTACTTATACCTTTTCTTTAGTTGCATATTTTAGGCTTTATAAATAAATACTATAGCGATATACTTGCGCACGGGTCTATAGGCATTACGTTTAGTTAAGGCAGGGCAATCCCCTATAAATGGCCTTGCGAATATACCTATTCTTAATTAATGCCTTTAAGCCCGTACCTACCAATTAGATTAATTCTTAATCCTCTTCTCCACAAGCGTGTAAATAATAGAAGCCTGTAATTAGGTAGCTCTTAGCCTAGTCTTAAATTTGTATTTTATAATTCGTTAATCTGTTTACATACATACGTATATACTTTATTCTTTACCGCTTACAGTTTTACGCAGTAATCTATTTAGACTAGAGTAGTAGCGTAGTTCTAAGGTTAAATCCACTCTATCTACTAAAAGGACGATTTAACTCTAGGAGCGCTATAGAGCTTTAGTATAGATATATACTACTTATAGTAAGTCTTAGCACGACTTCGGTGTTTTATTTAGGGGGTAGGAGGCGTTTAAACTTACTAGAAAAGATCGTTAGATTTACTTATTAGTTTCCTTCCTCCGTAATCTTATTATCCTTAATAACCACCACCCCATCGCTAGGCGTAGGCTTTTCCCCAAAACTAATCTCTTCTTCTTTAAACCCCGCCGCTAGATTGGTAATATTCATTGCTTAGTATACTTTAGCTGCTTTATAAGAGATTTACATCGAATATACTATCTACCATAGAGCCAAAACTTGTTAACTTCCTTAGAGTCGTCGGCCTTTAGATTAATTAATTTTGGTATAAGGATAACGTTATTAGTAGGCGCGGCAGCGCGTATAGGAAAGAATCGCTCTATAGTAATTAAGGGAGATAAAATTAAGTCACCAAGTAATTAAGTATATAGGAAAGAGAGTAGGAAGGAAAGGAAATAAGTAGACTTTATAGATCGTTAGGGAACGCTTATATTCTAGAAAAGCGAGTTATTATACAGCTCTACTAATTGGTTTAATATTACGCTCTAATACCTTATTAACCCTTCCCATAGCTACCTTCTTTTAATTAGATATATAACTAGCGCTCTAAGAGCTCTAAAGCCTTAAAATCCACTTTATACCACTAATTAAATTATAGGATCTATAGTTAATGCAAATTGGCTCTAGCCAAACACGCCAAATCGGCTCCACTCTAGATAGATTACTGGTTTTACGTGCTTCCTGCATATTAATCCCACTAACGCTTAAAGCTGGTTTCTATTTGTGACCCTAGCGACCGCTAAAAACTAGGTTAGAAAAGAAGGACTTATATATAGATTAATCTATAAAGAAAAGAGACTATATATACATAAGATAGGTAAGTTATAGGTAGATATAAGTCACGGGCTGACGACAATGCTGACGACGACAAATTGCCACTAGGTAGGTAGTAAGTAACAGGTTGACAAACCCTAGATATATTTAAGTACTAAAGAGAACTGCTACTGGCGTTGCTATGGCGAAGATAGTTACGCCTAGCCTTCTAACTCCGCAATATAAAAGAGTTGCATTTTTCGCACTAATATTGTTTGCCTTTAATTGTCCGTAAGATAATGGATTCCGGATAAACAGTTTGTATATACCGGGCCTAATTTGCTAATATAATAGCCTTTTTATATATATTGCAGGTTTTACTAGGGGTAAAAGCGTCGTTTAGTATAATTCTTAGTAATAACAGGCGAAGATAATGTTAAGAAAATACGCCAATTAATGCGGATTATGAAAGTTAAGTCACGTTATACGGTTTTAGCATAACTATATACTAATACTTAATGGCTAGAAAAATTAAGAGTAGCTGTTTTTAATAGCGGTAGAGATAACTATAGAGAAGTGATCATAGAGCTGACGCCCGGTTATACAGCCGTTAGATAAGTATAGGCGATAAATAAGCGGTATAATAAAAAAGTTACCAATTATTAGGGTTAAGTGTAGGGGGTTTTAGTATAATAATATGCCGAAATACAATTGTTGCGGAAACGGACAATAATTAATCCGGATAAGTGTTAAGATAAGTATTAAGATAAGTATCAAGATAAGTATTAAGATAAGTATTAAGATAAGTGTTAAGATAAATATCGTGGTAGCTATTAGTACGGGCATTAAAAATACCTGGGTAAATATAATAGGACGATTACTGGTTACCGCGCGAGACCTATTAATAACGGCTTGTGAATTAACGCATATTATATACGTATCTACTTACTATATTATATGGTTTCGGCATAATAGCATACTAAAAGCCAATAGTACTAATACTATCTACCAAGCTCTTAACTTCTAACTTTAGTATCTTTCTATTTACAGCCTCTGCCTATAAAGCCCTACTGCACGCTACAAGTGGAAACATTATCTAGAATCCGTTCCTCTTAATAGCCAAGTACAGAGGCGATAGTAGAGAGCCGTCGCAGCGCGTGCAGCGCTATTATTCGATTTTATAGTAATAAGCCCGTAACGCGTATAAAGTATCGCCCTTAATAACACTAGGAGCCTCACTACCTCCGCTTAAAGCTCTCGTTCTACCATCTAGGGAGGCCTATAAAGGGAAACTAGGATATAAAAACTGCCCAATATACGACTACCCGGCTCGCAGTTAGGCCCGAAACTGGCCTTATCCAGCTAGTTAATATAAATACGTCCTAGGCGTATAACAGGACACCTTTAGGCTTACACTAGCTCTAAGGTCGTAAAGGGAACGCAATAAGGGCGTAGGGATCCTCTTTTTATAAGAACTTATTAAGGTTAACGCGTCGCAGATACTTTATATAAAACTTATTAAGGCCCTAAGACCACCACGAAGAACTTATTAAGGCCCTACCTAGAGAACTTATTAAGGCCCCTCTATAAGGGCCTATCTAATATCTAATACACCCAGGTGACTTAAAAGAGGGTTTTAATAGGCGTAGTACACGTGACCTAGTCGAGAGCGATAGCGACGCGACGGTAACTAAATAGCTTAATAAGGTGGAAACATAGGCAAAGCTCTAGGCAGCGGAAATACAGGCTAGCTTCAACGGCCCTATAGTATTCGACTTATAGGCAACTCACAGAAGGGTCTTAATAGGCGTAGTGTACGTAACCTAACGCATATATATATAGGGGAGGCTATAGGGAAATACAGGCCAGTTAGACAAGGACTTAACAATTAGAGACATAGGCTAATTTATAAAAAGGGGGGACACAAGCTTAATTAGTAGGAGAGGGTAGAGTAGGTCGCCTAGTATAGGACCTAGTATCTACGGGCCCCTCCTATAAAACACGGTCGGCCTATTATAAGGAGACTCTTACAGGCATCGCGAAACGGGAACTAGCGGTGTATAGTATTACGCCCCTATATTACCACTGGCCTCCTATAAGGCGAAGTATATAGTTAGCCACTACTAACTCTAATTACCCCTTAGCTAGGCTCTAACCTTTAGTGCACCTAATAGGCAGGATTATATTCTAGGAAGTCTGTAATAAGCCTCCCATTTCCTATTCTACCCTCCCTATAATAAACAAGAGAAGCTTAGAGCCCTTAAGCTAGATATAGTCGTTATAAGACCGGAACGTCTAGCTTCAAGTCCTCCCCTAAGGGGGCAATTTCACTACATTATGGAATATAAACGGGGGGAAAAAGCTTTAAATAATAACGTGGCGATCTAGGATTTACTAATTCCGGAATAAGAAGAGGTTTAGGAAAAATTCTTAATTAACCTAGATTTTCATTTAAAGCGCACCTTCCTGTCCTTATACTAACTTAATTACGTCCGCATAAACCTCTATCTAATTAGCGCGGAGATTAGGCTCTAACACTGCGTATATAAAACGATTAAGAACTACGTATAAAGCTTAGTTAAGAAAATATATAAAGATAAGCAGCTATAGAAAGTGCTTAGGCTTTAGGGAAAGGTAGTATTTAAAAGTTATATAAATATAGGAGAGCTAAGCGGGATACTAACTAAGGAGGAAATAGAGTAAATATTAATTAGTAGACCCACTACACCAAACTAGATAATAGGGACAGCGTAAGGCAAAGGGTAGAAAGTAGAAAAGGGTAAGGGAAAAGCTAAGCAGAATATTTTAAGGAGTAGAAATTAAATAAAAGGTAGACTAGTAGACCAGTTCTGCATATACAAGCAGTTAGGTGGTAAAAAGACTACTATTATATTAATTAAATACAAGGCGCCGTATAAGTTTTCCTTAGATAATATAATAGCTAGGCTAAATAGGGAGATTTAACTAGTTAAAAATGTGATTAATAAAAGGCGAGAGCTTTAAATTCAATTCAAAATGGCTAGTAGCAGCAGTAGTAATTACGCAGCTCTTCTTAAATATAATCTATAAAGGTATTTAATAGGGTTATATCTTTATAGGAGAAGCTATTATTTTCCTACACATTTTAGATAACCCTTTAATTATCTACTACTATCTCTTAATCCTAAAGCTAGATTATTAAGAAGACGATAAAAACAAACTATATATAACGGCGGTTCCGGAGGGTTTTGCCTTTATTATTTATATAGCTAGGGCTAAGGCGCCTAGTTAGTTATAGCATGATAAAGTAAAGAAGTTACCCATTTAGCCTATAAAGTGTGTTAATATTCTACAGACCAACTCTAAAGAAAAAGAAGAAAAAGGTTAGCTATAGCGCGTACAGGTCTAAGCGCGAAAATAGGTTTCTGCAATCGCTAATTATATTACAGTCTTGCGGTAAAGCGACTTACAATAATAAATATATTAGTAGCGATAATAAAAGGTATAATAAGGGAGACAACTTCACCCTAGACTTACTACTCCCGCGTTAGGGCAGCAGTTAAGGTATAGCCAAGAACTAAGCGGCAACTATAAAAAAATAAAAAGCAGGTAGAAGAACTAAGAAAGGCACGGCTAGTAGTAAAAAGTTAGCGGAACTAATATCCAGGCCAAGGATTAAGGAGCGACTATACTGCACGTAGCGGTATCTGCTTAGACTAGCATATAGTAGTATAATAGATAAGCAGTGCTATAACTTTTAGGATTATAATAGGAAGCATATTAACTAAAGGATGTTTCTCCGCCTTATTTAGTAATAGCTTAGTACAGACCGTAGGAGTAATGCGGACTATAAGCCACTATATGCTAAAGGAGCCCGCGGAGTACTTTTTAAAGTTAGGCTATTATTGTATAGATATACTCTAGTTATAAAAGGAATAGTAAAACCCAATCTTAGCCACCTCTAGCATAAACGGCGTATCTATAATTACGTTTATCCCACCTAAGGGAAATTCGTCCCTATCTATATTAGATCCGTTATACTAGAGCTCCCATACTACTATAATGGTGGGGTTTATATTAGTATACTCTTCCTTAGCTAGGCTAGGCAGCTACTTCTTAACTTTCTTATAGGGGAGAATAAAAGGTACTTTATAGACAAATCGGCTACGGTTTTGCGGGCTTTATACGACCTATAGGTGCTATAAAAGGATCCTAAACCGCGGAACATTCTATAGGACGAGCATAGTTAGCGTCTTAGTTTTATAAATTTTAAGCGAGCGGAGATCCGTGCTAGGTAGCCGTTAGGTATCCCGCCTAATCAGAAAAGAAAGTAAAGAGAGGGGAAGCACGATATAGAGGACGATTTTGGTCTTAAATTATAGCAAGCCAAGTAGTGCATTTCTAAATAGTTAAGATTAAGCAGCCTATTTAGTAGTTTAATAAGTACTTAGTACTAATTAGCTTTACTAAATACTAAATATTAATTAAAGTACTATGCCCCTATTTATCCTTACAAATAGTCTAAAATTAACTTCTTTTAGCATATTAATATGCCGAAATTTCCCCTAGTATATCGATATGCTAAAACCAACGTCTTTTAGCATGTTAATATGCTAAAATCAACTTCCTAGTATTTTGGCAGAACGCGGTAATGTAGTAGGTAATATACTCTATCACCGTTATAATATTACTTTATAGTACTATTATAGACCCTAGCTAGGGGCTTAGCTAGAGCCTTAGCGTATATATATAGATATTTTTTTTCCTTAACCTTTTTCTAGTCCTTAGTTTTAGATCCTTATTAATAGACTACTAGTTATATAGGCTATGCGTATACCATATCGTGCTAGTACCTTAGTTAACTATATCCGTAACAGTAGCAAATTTTATTACTTTATTTGTGTATAATTAAGGCGCACCATTTTAAGTAATATTAATTAATAAATATATGCTCTTTACTATATTAAACCCCGTTATTTGGGGTATATATCTATAATATAAGCACCCTATAATAATACTATAGCGGATATAATATACTATAAAAAGCCTCTAAATCCCTTAGCTTCTTAATTCTAAATAGACACTAGCTAGATACTTAAAGGGAAAGTAATATTTTAGCAATCCCCTTTATGGCTTATTTAACGCCTAAATTAAAAGCTTGTTTAATAATTTCAATATAGCGGTTAAAGCAAACATTTTTAGTTCCCTCTTTTGCACTTTTATAGTTATTAATATAGTCATTACTAGCAAATTCCCTTATAAGCTTAGTAAGACAAAAGAATAATAATAAATCCTTTAGCGTATTTAAAGAAGCGTAAGCCTTAAGCCGCTATATTTTTCTCTTAAAATTACCTAACTACATAATAACTTCCCTCTTTGCACTCCTTACTAAGTTAATACCCGCGCTAAGGTTTATAATAGTTATAAGGTTCTCTTTAATATCTCTAATACCAACTCTACTTAGTAGGTTAATAGTATAGAGCTAGAAGATAGATTTGCAATCATAGATTAGTCAATATATAGATAGTATAGAAGATTTGCTTAATAATAAAGTAGCTATAAAAGCAACTGTGCCAGTTCTATCCTATACTCCTATACCTTAATCATTAATAAACGCCGCTATATCTAAGTCGCAAACCTTTAGCTTATATTAATTATTAATCCTAATATTTGTAAATAAAATGTCCCTATAGACTATACCCCTCTTAGCCATTACTTTAATAGCTAAAAAGGCCTATTACCAGATTAAGGATATTGTTAGCAAGGAATCTAATAAAGAAATAGCATTATTAAAGGATAAGCTAACCCAAGCAGTGACAATATCTCTATATTCCCTATTATCGCAGTTCTACTATAATCTACCTTTAGGTCGTCTTAGATCGTATAGTAAAGCCGTTAGATCTTCTAAGATAGAAGTTATACTCCTAGTATACTGGGTAAAGTTAGGTCTCTAGACCTTAGCCCTATTATAAAAAGTTTTAAGAAAGGTTATTAGTTGCCTAGAAGAATACTATCGCCTAAAAACTGTAGTATTATTCTTGTTCTTAACCTTAATAACACTATAGGCAAGTAACTCTACTATATTAGGCTAGTTCTGAAGGCTTAAGAGGTAGTGCCCTTTATATTTCCGAAGCTCTTAAGGCCAGCTACTCTTATAGCACCAGTTTTAGCCTATTTTTTCCTTTTCTTTAGGGTTAACGAGTTTTGCTTTAAAGGCCATAGTCGTATAACTAATAAGATAATCTCTAGGTGGCCTTGCCTCCTAATTATTAATATATAGTTATTAACTATCTATAATAACTACTTAAAATAGTCTATTATCTAGATTATATTTATAAAATGGCGCCTCCTTTCTGGTAGGGTATCTAAGCCTACTAGGTTTATAATAAAATGCTCTAAGTAGGTATTGGATAAACTTAGCCGTATCTATCTAAATATTTAGTAGCTTACTTACTATAAGACCTAACTAATTAAAATGTAAGAGCTGTATTATTAATCTATAGTATAGAAAATAGTAAACGTATCTTTAGCTCTATTAATAGCAAAACGCCTTAGCAGCTTTTAAAGCATAGTTAAGATATACCTTAGCATTCTTTAGATCCTAGGAATTACGTTTACATTCCTAAAGTATATTAAGGCATTCCTAAACCGGCTCTCTGCACTCCACTATAAGGAAACACTTATTATCTATTAGCGCGGGTTTTTAGCTATTAGGAGGGGGCAATATTGTCTATAGCTTGGCGAGTTAGATAAATTTTGGTTAAGTTTCACAAGGTCGCTGCAATTTTATATCCTTAATAACTATAGTTATAAGATCTGGCTTTAACTCCTTCTGCCTCGCTATACTACCGTAATTCCCTTTTAGCTATCTTGCTTTAGTATTCTAAGTCTTTATTAGGGAATTTCCCTAGTAAGATATTCTAATATAACCCCAACAGGGATTATTAGCTTTAGGTTTTCTAAAGTACTCCCCTAAGCCGTCTAAATTCGCGATATATTATATAACTGCCTTAAATTCCTCCTTATTTAAGTTAGAAGACGATTTATATATAGATAAATTACTCTTCTTTTTACCTATATAGCTTCCTATAAAGGTTTTCCACTCGTCCTTCTTACAAAGATTATCCACGTGCTTCTACGTAACTTTTAGAATGTCTTCTATAAATATATTTAATAGCGTTAACAAAATATAGAACTAGTGGGTGAGGTTAGCAACTATAGGAAACCGGCAAAGCTCGGCATTGTCGCTAATTAATAAGCCACTTACTGTATTAAATGGCGTCGAGTAAGGAGGTAATGTAATTATATTTTTCGTTGGTGTAGCCTATATATTTAGCTACGTTTTTAGAGCGGTAGGGCATTCTTACAGATATAGTTAGATTAATAATGTTGCCCTCCTCCCTAATACTGCTATATAAATCCACAGAGGTCTCTCCTATAAATTATTTATTAGTGTATTAATTAAGATTGCTAATATTACCTATAAGGGGCTCTTTTAGAGATAGCTTATTCCTAAGGGGCTTTTCTATAGGTAGCTTATCCGTATATTAGCTAAAAAGTAAGTTTAGCAAGTTATACAAAACATCCAACTGCTTAGTAGATACTAGAGTGGCTTTTAGTTATAGCTTAAGTAGTAGAGTTATTATTATTAGTGTTGCTTATAATATATGCTATTAGCAGAAACTAGTTAAACTCTTAGTTCTCTTCTTACACCTTAATTAGTTGTAATTTCGGCCTTTATATTTCTATACTCTGGTTAGTATATTAAATATATAAGAGTGTTTTTATTATATTTTTACCTTTACTAGTTTCCACTACGGCATAATAAGTCTATATAAAAGAGCTTATAGCAACTAATGGCGATATAAGGTTAATTATCGCGCCACTTTATTTTATAGTAATAGGACGCGTTACTTAGTAAACTAACTAACCTTTTGCTAAGTAATAAGCGAATTTCCTATATAAAACTACGGTAAGTAAGGTATACGCGCCATACAATAAATAGCCTAGTAATTAGTGCAGCTATAAACCTGTATTACTTTATTAGACGTCCTGCCTCAATATTTAAAAGGTATTACGTCCTCTTAGCGTAACCCTCTATGTTATATATAGCGGCTACTATACCAGTATAAATATTGCGTAATACCTCGTATGGTTACATTCTAGCAAAGCTAGCCAGGTTAGGGAAATTCTAGACTTTATTAAAAGTATAGGTCTAATTACACTCTACTCTAATAATGTACCAAAGCCCACGCATAGAGGAAGCCGCCCTATTAGCGGTCTCCCTATCTATAATAGCTACCGCTATAACTAATAGATAATATATAGATATTCCATAAAGGATTTACTTAAGGTCTATAAGTATATTAAACAAATGCTATTTTATAAAGATACTAAGCTAAGGAAAATAAGAAAATAAATCTAGGGAAGAGTATAAGTAAACAGCTAAGGCGCTGCTAAGGCGCTAAGTTTGGTATATTAACATACCAAAATCAACTTCTGCGCCTTTGCACTAAGCAGTATACCAAGCTACTAGGTCTTTTAGTTTAACTTTTTTATCTATATATCTAGTATAGTTAGGCTTTAGAAGAAGGCTATTAATACTAGCACTAGGCTTAGTTAGTATAGTAGTAGGGACGCTAAAAGATAGGAGGCTTTTTAGGGCCTGGTATACGTATCCTATATATTAATTTAATAAAAATATTTATTGGTAGATTGCGAGCACCACGACTTCTATTAACAACATTAAACTTCTCTATTTTTAAGCTATACGGCTTTTACTTTCTTATATAGCTTATTTAATAGAGAACTTATTATTTATTTGGTCTATCGTATTATAACAGTCTTATCCTATCGTTATCGCGTTAGATTGTCTTACCGCCGCATCTATAACTACCCCCATTTTTCGCTTTTTACGCGTTAAACGTATTAGAAGTATTAAGGTCTAGTTTATATCTTACTTTTCGCTTAAGTAAGCATTCGGCTTTATAATACGCGTCTCGCTATCGTTATAATGCGTAGCATCTCGCTGTTGTCGCGTTAGGTCGTCTTACCCTATTCCTATAAGCAGTCTTTACCTAATTTTTCCCCTACCTAGCGGCGACTAGGAGGGTTTTTTAAATAGGTTTTATATTAAACGCTCTCCCCT
>Ga0307515_10020188_pt1 | contig 11911 bp, 1 predicted proteins | sample 17_EM_MG_FD_194513 | JGI IMG/M metagenome (GOLD analysis project Ga0307515, IMG submission 194513) | Populus trichocarpa ectomycorrhiza microbial communities from riparian zone in the Pacific Northwest, United States - 17_EM | ecosystem: Host-associated > Plants > Roots > Unclassified | place...
AGCGCTATAGCGTTCTACTTTAATATATACTAAAAGGACAATAAGGTCTTTATAATAAGCCTATATAAGATTAACCGAATTATTAATAATAGAGAGGAAAGGCTAAATAAGAAAACTAATAAGGAACTAGTTAAACGCCTTCTTCCTACTATTTATATAGGCTATAAGGATGCATTCTTAAAGGCGGCCTTAGATAAGTTACCCCCCTACTAGACATACAATTATAAGATTTAATTAGAGGCTAATAACTCGCTAAGCTATAGCCCCCTCTACCACTAATTAATAGATAAGCTAAAAGCAATAAAGTAGTACTTAATTAATAACCTGGATAAAGGGTTTATTAAGCTAAGTTAAGCCCCTTTTACTTCCCCTATCCTATTTATAAAAAAGCCTAATAAAGGCCTTCGTTTTTATATCAACTATTAAAAGCTAAACGCTATTACTTAAAAGGACCGGTATCCTATTTCTTTAATTAACGAGACCCTTACACGTCTAAGCTAGGCAAAGATCTTTACTAAACTTAATATCCGCCAAGCTTTCCACTAAATTAGGATAGACCCTATATTTAAAGATTTAACAATATTCCGTACCCGCTATAGTTCCTATAAATACAAAGTTCTTCCTTTTAGACTAATAAACGGACTAGCTACGTACCAAAGATATATAAATAACGTTCTTTTTAATTATCTTAACGAATTCTATATGGCATACCTAGACAACATTCTTATATACTTAGACGATAAACTTAAGTATTAAGTTTATATTAAGAAGGTCCTAAAGAGACTATAGAACGCGGGCTTATAAGTTAATATTAAGAAATGCGAGTTTAGGGTAAAACGTATAAAATACCTTAGGTTTATCGTAACTATAAAAGGAATTAAAGTTAACCCTAAGAAGGTAGAGGTAATCTATAACTAGAAGCCCCCTTATATAGTAAAAGGAATCTAGTCCTTCCTTAGTTTTTATAATTTCTACCGCTAGTTTATCCGTAACTACAAAATTATAGCAAAACCTCTTATATAACTAACTAGGAAGGATACGCCTTTTATCTTTAATAATAGCTATATAAAGGCCTTTAAAGAAGTAAAGGATCGGCTTATCTCTTCTTTAATCCTTTATTACTATAACCTAGACCTTAAATTAATACTAGAAACAGACGCCTCTAATAGGGTTATAGCGGGAATTCTATCATAGTTATATCCAGACGGTAAATAGTACCCTATAGCTTTTTTCTTAAAGATAATAAACCTGGCTAAGTATAACTATAAAGTATATAATAAAAAAATATTAGCTATTATTTAATTACTCTCCTAATAGCGCGTAAAGCTTAAAGGTATAAACTTCTGGATTAAGATATATATAGATTACAAAGCCCTAGAGTACTTTATAACTATAAAGTAGCTTATAGGGCGATAAGCCTAGTAGGCCAAAATACTCTCCTAATTCTTCTTTATAATTATATATTGTTCTAGTAAGTAAAACTCTAAGGCTAATACCTTAACCCAAAGAGAATAAAATATAGGACCCTAGGATAAGCTAAAGACCCAATATTGGACGCGCGCCCTCTTCTATCCAGAACAGCTTAACCCGCGGATCCTTAAGGAGCTAGACTCCCAGCAAAACAAGCTAGTATTAATAAAGGAGTCCTTAGATAAGCTAATAGGGCTAATTAACCGCCTCCTAACTGTAAACCGCACGGCTAACGCCTTAAGGGCCCTTCGCGAATAAGCCGTAAAAGGAGACCCCAATTTTAAGATGGAGGAAGGATTGCTCCTATACTAGGAGCGGCTTATAGTCCCTAACATTAATAATTTACGGACAAAACTAATCCGCGAAGCTTATTGCTAAGTCTCTACAGCACACCCTAGCAAGAATAAGACCCGTAAAATTATTAACTACCGCTATTACTAGCTAAGAATAGTTATAAATATTAATTAATATATATAGAACTATAAAGACTGCTAGAAAGCTATAATCCCACAGGATAAGACCCTAGGACTACTTAAGCCACTCCCGATACTAGAGCGCCCTTAATAGTATATCTCTATAGACTTTTATAAACTACCTAGGGACCGTGACGGATACGATATAGTTATAGTTATAGTTAACCGCTTTAGTAAACGCCTATTCTTAATTCTATGTTATAAGAATATTAATGCTAAAGAGGTAGCCTAGCTATATATCTATTACGTCTACCAAATTTATAAACTACTAGATACTATTATATCCGATTATAGGCTATAGTTTATATCGGCCTTCTAGAATAAGTTTACCTAGATCCTAGGTATTAAGCTAAAGCTTTCTACGGCTTATTACCCCTAGATAGACGGTTAGATAAAGATTATAAATTAGTACCTAGACTAAAGGCTTAGGCCCTTTATTAACTATTTCTAGGATAACTAGTCTAAACTACTACCCTTAATAGACTACGCGTAAGCAACCCTACCCTATAACTCCACAGGGTTTACCCCAATTTAGCTAGAAATAGAATACTTACCCTATATAAGCTTTAACTAGAAAAGGCTAAAAGAACCCCAGACTGTATAAGAGAAGCTATCCTATGCTAAGGCCTAATAGTACGCCAAACAATTGGAGGAGGCCTAGATGGTAGCCCGCAAGAACCTAGAAAAAGCTTAGAGGTCAATAGAACAGTAGGCGAACAAACACCGTTAAGAGCCCAATTTTGCCCCTAGTAATATAGTCTGGGTTATAATAAGGAATTAGAGGACTAAACAACCTAGCTATAAGCTAGACTACTAGATAGTAGGACCGTATAAAGTTCTTAAGAAGATAGGTAACTTATATAAGATAAAGCTCCTAGACTTAATTAGGGTTCACCCTATCTTCTTACTAGATAAGTTACGGAAAGCTATAAATAACCTATTACCTAGATAAAAGAATAAGCCTCCCCTACTAGTTTAAGTAAACGGTAACAATAAATAGGAGGTTAATAAAATACTAGCCTATAAGATAGTACGGGGAGCGCTAAAATACTATATCTAATAAAAGGGCTATAATCCTAACCTAACCTAGTACCCTATATAGAACTTTATAGGCTACCCCTAAAAGCTTAAAGAATTTTATAATTAATACCCTAATGCGCCTAGACCCCTAAAGTACCTAGATAAATAGATAGAATACTAGTATAATAAAGACAATAAGTTACCGGAAGAATATAGGGACAAAAACGCCCTAAAGCCCTAATACAGCTATCTGCCAAATTCTGCTATATTCTACCGTTTTCTACCAGTACCGTAAAATTTCAGATATCTAGGAACTTTAACCGCCGGTTAAAGTTATCTAATTAGTCAGATCCGTACCAAGACTTTTAGCGGCTACTCTTTCTGGCCTAGTGCTTCCACTTAGCCTACAATCGCCCTTTATACTTAGTTAGGACGGACTCATATCCCCTTTATCTCCTTATCTTATATTTTTGTAATCCTATATTTATAAGCCTAGTGCTACCCTATTTCTAACTAAGCCTAAGGGCAGGCTTTCTTTTAAAGAGGGGGGTAATGTAACGGCGCTATCGCACGTTACCTGCCAAATTCTACCATATTCTGCCGACCTGCAATTAGCCCGCCTAAAGCTAGCGCCTTGGCGGCTTACCCTATATATTTATTTACATCGGTCCTAGTGACCCCTTTTCCTTCTCTTTAGCTTAGTATCTTTGTAATACAGCATTCGTTTAAGCTTCGGTTCAGAGGCATTTGTTTAAGCCGTAACACCTACCTTACTAGAAAATATAGGTATTATTATAGCGACTTAGTTAATTAAGGCATAAGCGCCGTAGAATATATACAAGTTTATATAATTAGTAGTTTATAAACCTAGATATTAAAATAAGGAGTAAAATGTAGAAAAGGTTACGTCTATATATATATGCTAAGGCTTAAGCAAGCCCCCTAACTAGATCCGTTACGGTGCCGTAATATTACCCCCCCTTTAAAAAAGCTTACCCTTAAGCTTTATCCTTAGGTGCTTATCTTCTACCTCTTATATAGTTGTAGTTATTTGCTATAAGTAGGGTAGTAGTAGTTAATAAAATGCTATAGGCAAAGCAGCGAGGGTTAGTTATTATACTATAGGTAGAAGCAGTAGTGGTTAAATTAAGGTTTAGCTGCAGGTAGGAGCAGCTATATTTAGGTAGTAGTTTTTTTTAAAGTTATATACCGTTTTAGCTGCCCTAAGGGCGCTATACTAGGTCTTCTATTTTACAGAGGTAGATCCTAGGTAATTACCTATCTTACCTATAGCAATAATTCCGTAAAGCCCTCGTCCGCCTATTTACTACGTGCTATAGGTATATAGTGCCTAAGAGAGAAGCAAATGCCTAAAATCGCTAAGTCTAAATTAAGAATTAAACGCCAGAGTAATATAATTATAAGGATATCTGTAAGTAGGGTAAGTTCCTATGCAAAGGAGATAATCGAAATCAAATAATTAAAAAGTAGTAAATATACAAGATACCTCCGTTCTATACTGTATATTAAAGCTAGGCCTTTTTTACAGGCCTATTTTCTTACTATAATGCTATCCGTCTTCCGCCAATATTATACATAACGTGTCTGCCGTTAAGAGAAACTTAAATAGTTACTTTTAGACTGTTCCTAGCCTCCATAAACTGCCCTAGAAGGCCTGTTTATACTATATAGATTACTACCTTCTTTACTAACCATATCTTGTTTAAGATCTTCTAAATACTCTATGGTTAGCTATTATACAGCCATATTCCCTTCTTAGTTTATTAAAATTAGGACATTTGACTAGGACATGCCGTTTAGTTTATTCGTCCCCGCATATACACCTTAAGTTAGGCGCACGTTTAATCCTATAGAGGTAGCTCTTTAGAGCTACCTTTCCTATTTAGATCTAAGTAAGTATAGCTAAAAGCGCCTTTAGTAGGTTGTTATGTATCTTAAGTCTTTACTTTAAAATATTTGGTGCTAGTCTATATAGCTCCCTTCTAGTTTTACCATTTTCCCATTCCTTCTCCTAGTATGCCTCTATTTAGGCCTTTATAGTTCTCTTTACTATAGATAATAGGCTTTATAGAGAGGGTAAGGTAGAGGCTTTTAGTCCTATCCCGTCCTTTCTCTATCCTATTACTTACTTTGCCAAAATATCTGCTTGCTCGTTTCCTTTAATTTTCGCATATAAAGGGATCTAGTGTATTACGACCTTTATACTCATTATCTATACTACTAGAAGCCTTTATCTTATTTTATATACAAAATACTATCCTAATTAGTTCCAAGGTTTCACCACTGCTTAAATTACTACTTAGCTATCCGTAAATATTATAAATCTTATAGTTAGGAGTAAGTATTTTAGCGCTAGATCTAAGGCTAACTAGAGGCCTCTTAGCTCTCCAGCGTATATACTACTAATTTAGTTTGTTCTTATATAGTTAGTTGCCTCTATTCCTAATTAGGGTATACATACTAACGCTCCAATCTCCCTATTAATTTCGCTTTTATTAGTATACGCTATAAAGTATCTTAGGCTACCCTTAGCCTCCTATACAATTTAGTTATGCTCCTACTTTACTGTTTCTTTATCCCTTATAATATGGGTCTATAGTAATTCTACCTAGAGGCAGAGCCTCTCTAGGCGGATTTCCTTTATAGGTGGTGTTCCCTTAGGGAGGTATAGTATAACGTTGCTCTCTAGTTTCTAGAGAGGGCTATGCCATCGGTACTTTATTAGGGCCGACCTTCCTAACTATAGGATCTTGTCGTATAGTAGTAAGCCCCTTATTTAGTTTAGGGAGGATTCTACTACGTAGTAGAGCGCTACTTTAATAGGTGGGATATATATATTAACTTTTAGTTTAGCTCTAGCTGTGGTTCTAAACGCTCCTATTATAAGATAAAGTGCTTTATATTAGATTCTTACGAGTGCCTAGTAAACTTATTTAGCTCTTTTAATAAAGCCGCGTCCTCCTTCTAGTATATACTAGTAGGAGGCTGCATATAGCATACGTGGTACGACTATAGCAGTATATAGCTGTCTTATATATCTGGCTATAATGCCCTATATAGATCCTGCGATACCTAATAGGTATACAAGCTAACCTATTAATCGTTCTATAACGTAGTCTAGGTATACCTTTCTAGAGAGTTAATTATCTAAAATAACTCCTAGGTATTAGGCTTTTATTATTAGTTAGATTATCTATATTCTTCCGTTTTTTAGTTAAAGCACTAAAGGGCGCTTCCTATTTTTTTCTAACGTCTTCTTTTTAGGGGAATAAAGTATATAAACTCGTACTTCTGTGGTGCGAATACTGAGGCGTATTAGTTTGCCTACTTTTCTGCCCTTTTATGCAGCATTACCAGCGTCTTTATTATTTCTTTAGTGGTTCTTCCGTTTACTATAATGCTTATATTATTAATATAGCCTATAACAAGCCTATATCTAAGCCCGTCTTCGTCTATAGCTATATCTAAAAGGTCGGCGTTATAGAATAGGTAAAGAATTAATAATATTGGTAAGCCTTATAGGATCCCTATTAGTATAGGGAACCTTTCTAATATGCCTTCTAGTAGCCTAATATAGGTTAATCTTTCTATAAGGAAGCTGTTAATCCAGTTAACTATTAGGGTAGGTATTCTTTATTTTTAGAGGCAGTGGATAAGCCTACGGTGTAATATATTGTTAAAGGCTCTACTTATATTATGTCACGGCTCGAACAAATGCCTCTAAACCGAAGCTTGAACGAATACTGTATTACGAAGATACTAAGCTAAAGAGAAGGAAAAGGGGTCGCTAGGACCGATGTAAATAAATATATAGGGTAAGCCGCCAAGGCGCTAGCTTTAGGCGGGCTAATTATAGGTCGGCAGAATATAGTAGAATTTGGCAGGTAACGTGCGATAGCGCCGTTACATTACCCCCCTCTTTAAAAGAAAGCCTACCCTTAGGCTTAGTTAGAAATAGGGTAACACTAGGCTTATAAACGTAGGATTATAAAAATATAAAATAAGGAGATAAAGGGGATATAAGTCCGTCCTAACTAAGTATAAAGGGCGATTATAGGCTAAGTGGAAGTACTAGGCTAGAAAGAGTAGCCGCTAAAAGTCTTAGCACGGATCTAACTAATTAGATAACTTTAACTGGTGGTTAAAGTTCCTGGATATCTGAAATTTTACGGTACTAGCAGAAAATGGTAGAATATAGCAGAATTTGGCAGATAGCTGTATTAGGGCTTTAGAGCGTTTTTGTCCCTATATTCTTCCGGTAACTTATTATCTTTATTATGCTAGCATTTTATCTATTTATCTAGGTACTTTAGGGGTCTAGGCGCATTAGGGTATTAGTTATAAAATTCTTTAAGCTTCTGGGGGTAGCCTATAAAGTTCTATATAGGGTACTAGGTTAGGTTAGGATCGTAGCCCTTTTATTAGATATAGTATTTTAGCGCTCCCTATACTATCTTATAAGCTAGTATTTTATTAACCTCCTATTTATTATTACCGTTTACTTAAACTAGTAGGGGAGGCTTATTCTTTTATCTAGGTAATAGATCGTTTATAGCTTTTTATAACTTATCTAGTAAGAAGATAGGGTGAACCCTAATTAAGTCTAGGAGCTTTATTTTATATAAGTTACCTATCTTTTTAAGAACCTTATACGGTCCTGCTATCTAGTAGTTTAGCTTACAGCTAGGTCGTTCAGTCCTCTAATTCCTTATTATAACCTAGACTATATCGCCAGGGGCAAAATTAGGCTCTTAACGGTGTTTGTTCGCCTACTGTTCTATTAACCTCTAAGCTTTTTTTAGGTTCTTACGGGCTACCGTCTAAACCTCCTCCAATTATTTGGCGTACTATTGGGCCTTAGTATAGAATAGCTTCTCTTATATAGTTTAGGGTTCTTCTAGCCTTTTCTAGTTAAAGCTTATATGGGGTAAGTATCCCATTTCTAGCTAAATTGGGGTAAACCCTATAGAGTTATAGGGTAGGGTTGCTTGCGCGTAGTTTATTAAGGGTAGTAGTTTAGACTAATTATCCTAGAAATAGTTAATAAAGGGCCTAAGCCTCTGGTTTAGGTACTAATTTATAATCTCTATCTAACTGTTTATCTGGGGGTAATAAGCTATAGAAAGCTTTAGCTTAATGCCTAGGATTTAGGTAAACTTATTCTAGAAGGCCGATATAAACTATAGCCTATAATCGGACATAATAGTATCTAGTGGTCCGTAGATTTGGTAGACGTAATAGATATATAGCCAGGCTGCCTCTTTAGTATTAATATTCTTATAATATAGAATTAAGAACGGGCGTTTACTAAAGCGGTTAACTATAACTATAACTATATCGTATCCGTTACGGTCCCTAGGTAGTTTATAAAAGTTTATAAAAATATACTGCTAAGGGCGCTCTAGTATTAAAAGTGGCTTAAGTAGTCTTAGGGTCTTATCCTATAGGATTATAGCTCTCTAATAGTCTTCGCAGTTCTATATATATTAATTAATATCTATAACTATTTTTAGCTAGTAGTAGTGGCAGTTAATAATTTTATAGGTCTTATTCTTGCTAGGGTATACTATAGAGACTTGGTAATAAGCTTCGCGGATTAGTTTAGTCTATAGATTATTAACGTTAGGGATTATAAGCCGCTCCTAGTATAGGAGTAATCCTTCCTCCGTCTTAAAATTAGGGTTTTCTTTCGCGGCTTATTCGCGGAGGGCCCTTAGGGCGTTAGCCGTGCGGTTTATAGTTAGAAGGCGGTTAATTAGCCCTATTAGCTTATCTAAGGACTCCTCTATTAATGCTAGCTCGTTTTACTAGGAGTCTAGCTCCTTAAGGATCCGTAGGTCGAGCTATTTTAGATAAAGGAGGGCGCGCGTCTAATATTAGGTCTTTAGCTTATCCTAGGGTCCTATATCTTATTCTCTTTAGGTTAGGGCATTAGCCTTAAAGTTTTACTTACTAGAATAATATATAATTATAAAGAAGAATTAGGAGAGTATTTTGGCCTACTAGGCTTATCGCCCTATAAGCTACTTTATAGTTATAAAGTACTTTAGGGCTTTATAATCTATATATATCTTAATCCGGGAGTTTATACCTTTAAGCTCTACACGCTATTAGGAGAGTAATTAAATAATAGCTAGTATTTCTTTATTATATATTTTATAGTTATACTTAGCTAGGTCTATTATCTTTAAAAAGAAAGCTATAGGGTACTATTTACTATCTGGATATAACTATAATAGGATTCCCGCTACGACCTTATTAGAGGCGTCTATTTCTAGCATTAATTTAAGGTCTAGGTTATAGTAATAAAGAATTAGGGAAGAGATAAGCTAATCCTTTACCTCTTTAAAGGCCTCTATATAGCTATTATTAAAGACAAAAGGTATATCCTTCCTAGTTAGTTATATAAGAGGTTTTACTATAATTCCGTAGTTACGGATAAACCGGTAGTAGAAATTATAAAAACTAAGAAAGGACTAGATTTCTTTTACTATATAAGGGGGCTTTTAGTTACGGATTACCTCTACCTTCTTAGGGTTAACCTTAATTCCTTCTATAGTTATAATAAACCTAAGGTATTTTATACGTTTTACCCCAAACTCGTATTTCTTAATATTAACTTATAAGCCTACGTTCTGTAGTCTCTCTAGGACCTTCTTAACATAAACTTAATACTTAAGTTCGTTGTCTAAGTATATAAGAATATTATCTAGGTATACCGTGCAGAATTTATTAAGGTAATTAAAAAGAACGTTATTTATATACCTTTGGTACGTAGCCAGTCCGTTTATTAGTCTAAAAGGAAAAACTTTATATTTATAGGAACTATAGTGGGTATAGAATATTATTAAATCTTTAGATATAGGGTCTATCCTAATTTAGTGGAAAGCTTGGCGAATATTAAGTTTAGTAAAGATCTTTGCCTAGCTTAAACGTATAAGGGTCTTATTAATTAAAGAAATAGAATACCGGTCCTTTTAAGTAATAGCATTTAGCTTTTAATAGTTAATATAAAAATAAAGGCCTCTTTAAGGCTTTTTTACAAATAGAATAGGGGAAGTAAAAGGGGCTTAACTTAGCTCGATAAACCCTTTATCTAGGTTATTAATTAAGTACTGCTTTATTACTTTTAGCTTATCTATTAATTAGTAGTAGAGGGGGCTATAGCCTAGCGAGTTATTGGCCTTTAATTAAATCTTATAATTATATATCTAGTAGGGGGGTAACTTATCTAAGGCTGCCTTTAAGAATGCATCCTTATAGCCTATATAAATGGTAGAAAGAAGGCGTTTAACTAGTTCCTCGTTAGTTTCTTTATCTAGCCTTTCCTCTCTATTATTAATAATTCGGTTAATTTTATATAGGCTTATTGTAAAGACCTTATTGTTCTTTTAGTATATATTAAAGTGGAACACTATAGCGCTAATTATAGCGATATCTATGGTAGGGGGGTTAACTGATAATAGGGGCGTATATAACTTTAGGGACTTTTAGGGTACTAGCGTTATCGTTACTCCTTTTAGCTCCTATTGCATCTTTTAGAGGTTATCCCTTATATCCTATTAATACGTTCTTTTCTATAACGGTTAAATCTATATAATTTAGACGTTATCTATATTATTATCTATCCCGCTTCTATATATAGAGTCCTCTTTAAATATAGCACTTTAGGAAAGTATCTTTATCGGTATAGAGTTCTTTCTAGCTTTATAGCGGGCGTCCTCTTAGGTAAAGGCTAGGTTACAGGCCCAGATATCCTACTAGTAGGTAGGGTTAGCCCTTGCGGCTAGTGTCTTATGGTTAGTTTAGATTTCCCTAATAAAGGAGGGTAACCTTAGTCTATCCTCTAGCCAGACAAACCGTCTTTTTCGTATATTTAACTAAATATTAAAATAGGACATCTATTTTCGTCTAAGGATTATATTATAGGACCCTAGGTCTAGGATATAAAAGGGGATACCGTATTAGCGTCGTCCGTTAAGAGCGATATATAACTTTAAGATATAGGTAATAGGCCAACCGGCTTAGCTGTTATAGCCCTTTACCTAAATAGGCTTCTCTAGTTAAATGGCTTCTATATTTAGAAACTTGGCAATATTATTTATATAGGCAGTATTTATAAAGGTGAAGCTATTTGCTCTAGTGTTAATAAGGGCAGTTATATTAACTCTATATCTATTTTAAGATACTATATATAGAACTATAAAATGCTTTCTACCTATTAACTAACTAAGATTAATCTCTTTAAGATCGATAGGGTACCCTAGGGGGAAGTCTTTCCCTAGGGTTTTTCTTTTCCCAACTTATTAGACGTTTCTCCTTCCTCTATCTCCTTAATATCGCCTATATCCTTTAACTCCGGGTAGGATAAGGCAAAGTAACCTTACTTATCGCAGTTAAAGCACGTAGCTAAGGCAGGGTTAATTAGAGTATTACGGCGAATACTAGTTAATAGTGTGGTACGTAGCTGGTTAGGTAAGGCTTACCGGTATATAGTTATAACCGCCTTTAGTATAAGAGTAGTTGTAACTTATCTTCCTACTCTAGCTCCTATAGGTATAGCTAGCGAGTTCCAATTATTATAGAGTTACTTTTACTAATTAGGGCGGGTGTTAATCCGCTTTAGTTCTAAGTCTAATAATAGGCAACGAGCTATAAGTTTTTTGTAAGTTAGTAGGTTATCTAAGGTTACAGTAATCTTTTCTTATAGCTGGATTATTAGCTTATTATATAGGTCTAATTAGTAGTTCTTAAGGGGAACCTGGCCTTCTTCTATAAGGTATAGGAATTAAGTCTAGAATTCGGCAAAGGGTTAGTTTGGTTTTATTATTAGGTAATTATAGTTATAATAGGCATCCTGTACTTTATTCGGGTTAATATAGATAGCCGCTAAGTGCTATATTATCTTATTAATAAATATAAATTAG
>Ga0307515_10020189_pt1 | contig 11910 bp, 4 predicted proteins | sample 17_EM_MG_FD_194513 | JGI IMG/M metagenome (GOLD analysis project Ga0307515, IMG submission 194513) | Populus trichocarpa ectomycorrhiza microbial communities from riparian zone in the Pacific Northwest, United States - 17_EM | ecosystem: Host-associated > Plants > Roots > Unclassified | place...
TTTTAACTTGTTTGGTTTTTTATATATGTGGTTTTTTTTTTTTTGGGTTGACCCGGGTCAACCCATCTGACCCGTGACCCGATTACTAGACCGGGTCGATGACCGGATCGGGTTTTAAAACTATGATTTACACCCAATTTCCAAATAACCAAAAACTCTGCATGTTCGTCAGAAGAAGAAAAAGAAAAAATTGTTCCCAAATAGCCAAAAACTGTTCATGTTGATCAAGCAAGGGGATTTTCTAATCATAAGGAAAGGACACATGATTTTTTTTTTTTTTAATATCATGTGGACATGACTTTAATACTAGAACTCCCTTCACGTTCATTCCTATCTCTCAAATTTGGCCTTTTACGTATGACTCCCTTAATAACCTCCACCAATTAAGGAAGATCTCCAGATCAGACCCTTTTAACCAAGATTCAGAAAACCCTCAAACCCCCCCTACACAAATCTCAAACAACACAGAAAAACCTCTCCTTTCAACAAAACCAGCATGTTTCCCGCAAAACCCACCTCAAGATCCATGCTTTTCACCTTCACCATCCTCCTTTTACTCTCTTCTACCATCTTTGTCACTGCCAATGAAGACCCAACAGTTGAAACTGATAATGACGGTGCTGATAGTGATTTACAAGAATTGATAGCAATTGATGAGCAAGAAGGAGGAGGAGGAGAAGAGCAGCAGCAAGGTGACCAACAGAAGGAGGCTGAGGTATTGTCCAAAGCACAGAGGATAGTTCTTGAGCTGAACAGTGATAATGCGAGAAGGGTTATTGATCAGAATGAGTTTGTGTTGATTCTTGGGTATGCACCTTGGTGTGCAAGAAGTGCTGAGCTTATGCCTCAATTTGCTGAGGCTGCTAATAAGCTCAAGGAGCTGGGGAGTCCTGTCTTGATGGCTAAACTTGATGCTGAAAGGTACCCAAAAGTTGCCTCAACTCTTGGGATCAAAGGCTTCCCTACTCTGCTTCTTTTTGTCAACGGGACCTCTCAGGTTTACACTGGTGGATTTTCCGGGTATGTCTCTTTTTATGGTTTTAATGCTTTTGTTTCCTAATGTCAAATTACGAGTGATTAACATAAGTTTTTCTCAAATTATTCTCTTGCCTTGTTAAACAATTTTTTTTAGTTGTGCTTGATTTTGATTGATTGATTGATTTCGTGTGATTAATTTGAAATCAGGGAAGATATAGTGATCTGGGCTAGGAAAAAGACAGGAGTGCCTGTTATTAGGATAAGTTCAAGTGTGGAGGCTGAGGATTTTCAGAAGAAGTATCACTTGTTTGTTCTTGGTCTTTTTGATAAATTTGAGGTATGTATGTTTAAACTGCCTCATGTTTTCTTTGATAAATTTTTAACTGAATTATAAACTTGCTAGCGAGTAGTCAATAAAATACAGAAACGCATATTTGGAATTTACAGTGTTTGCACTCGGTCCTTGCCTCAATGGCGGAGTTGTTGTCACTACATGACATTTAACCAAAGGTGGAGTGTTGTGCTTTGAGAAAGGGCTGTTAAATGAATGCTTTATCACCATTGACTGTTCTGTTAATTGGGTCTTACATATGTTGCATCTTTTTGCCTGACTGGTTGGTGTTCGATGTTAGATTTTGAACTTTGTGTTCATCTCGTCTCTTAGGCTTGAGAGCTTATAACACCTGAATGTTTTTGCGTTGGATATCTTCTAGCTATCTAACAAACCCCTCCAGCATACAATAGTGCCTGGCAGAATTAGTATGCTGCAGTTAACTGAAGTAAATGATGGTCCATGACTTCAACTCAGTTTTACTAACAAGAATCGTTCTGCAAACTATTTTCTTCAATTGTTTTTAATATGTTGATGATGAGGGATGGTGAGGTTTAGTTTTATGTAGTTTTGTTTTGCTTATAACACTTGCTCATAAAAGTTTGATCTAACATGCAGCACAGTCAACTATATTTAAAAAATTCAGAGTTTGAAAGGTAACAAGATTTTCAATGGTTGGGCATCATCTCTTCACTACAATTTTTCTCCTCTTTGATATTCATGGGATTTTGCTAGTCTTTAGCAACTATATGTAGCTGTAAGCATCTTAAGCTTTTATGTTCTTTTGTATTTCATAGTTTCCACTAACCCCTCGATGTTTCAATGCATTAAATTTTCTATTTACCAGATCAAGTTTTACATGTCTTCACATTTTTGGGATTTCTCTTGATAAACATGAATTTTTCTTAGGGACATGATTATGAAGAATTTATAAAAGCAGCAACCATTGACAACGAAATCCAGTTTGTTGAAGTGAGCAGCTCTGCTGTTGCTAAAATTCTCTTCCCAAATATCAATGCTAAAGACAATTTCATTGGAATTGTTAAAAGTGAGCCTGAAAAATACACAGCTTATGGTGAGTTGCTGATGTTCAACCAACTTGTACTTCGTTTCATCTTTACAGAGACTGCCTTCTGAGAGTTATTTTGAAATATGTTCATTCTTGTTTTCATTTTTAATGAATTAATTCCAATCAGCCTCAATTTACTGAATTCGTGAATGGAAACTTGCCTGTTTTGTAGGAGGGATCTTTGAAAAGGACACAATATTACAGTTTCTGGAATATAACAAGTTTCCCCTTGTTACCATTCTTACTGAACTGAACTCTGCCAGAGTTTACTCCAGTCCTGTCAAACTTCAGGTTGATACTTGTAACTTACATGCATTGTGACTACAGAAAAAGTAGGATGAGGCACTGCTATGGCAGAAATTAATTTTTTGATTCCATTGTACTAAATGTTAACCTTTTTTAAGTCGTCATGGATCTATTGTGCTTTGTTCATTTATTTTTCAAGGCATATCAGTGCTTCTAAATAATTAATTTTCCTTCATTTTTCCACATATGGATACAGAATTTTATGCAGTGCAACAGTATAATATAGTGTGTATTGCACTGTCTTCTATCATTTACCTCTTAGATTTTCTAGAATGAGAGAAGTCACATATAAAGCTAAACATGCACAGCCAAATCAAACCCAGGCCTCATAGCAGCACTCTTCCAGAAACTTTCAATTTTTTTTAAACAATTTGTAATGAAACTGTATAAGTAGATCTGGTGCACGTGTTGGAAACTTTGATTTTGACTCTTCCTCGAGCATTTGTTAAGTGAGAAGTTTATCCCATGGTCACATCAGTAATCATGTAAATAGCAATAATAGAACATTTGTCATCTGTTCTCTATTTCAACGGCTACACTAAAAACAATGCTAATCATGCTAAAGTGGTCTGGTGGAGTAAATTTTGAGATGACTTACTTTTTCTGCAGGTTATTGTCTTTGCAGATGCTGATGATTTCAAAAATCTCATTTGGCCTCTTCAAGAGGTTGCCAGAAAGTTCATATCAAAGGTACTTTGTTGGGTAATTTAATTGAAGTTGCTGCCTTTTCTTAGCTTAATTTCCTGATTCTGTCCTTCTGGTGCAGATAATGTTCATATACATAGACATTGCAGATGAAAACCAAGCAAAGCCCTTCTTAACATTATTTGGGATTGAAGATTCAGAAAATACTGTGGTTAGTTTCCTAGCTAACAACTATTGTTTTCTTCAAGTTCCAGCTGTAGTTTCACTTATTTTTTTTTGCTGAAGCTATAGCTTAATGAAATTTACATGTACTGGCTTGATAGGTGACTGCTTTTGACAACAGAATGAGCTCAAAGTATTTGTTAGAGTCCAATCCAACGTCAAGCAACATAGAAGTAATTTTTTTCTTCACTATTCTTTCCCTTTTGAGAATATCCAACTTAGCTAATATGATATAATTTGGCCTTTGTAGGAATTCTGCTCGAGGCTTCTGCATGGTAGTCTGTCACCTTACTTCAAATCACAACCAATACCTGATAACGTGAGTGTTATTAACTTTCTGTAAATTGATTATGGTAATGCACGTGTGATTGAAGCATGGGGGTTGTTAGTTTTTTTCTCTCCTTTTTGAAGAAGACATGAGAATAATGCTTGCATGTTAGGGAATAGGTAGGCTTTTGATGATGCTTTGCAGCAGTTGGTCAGCTGGAGAAGCTCCATTCTATTCTGGAGGAAAATTTCTTGAACAATTCATGTCATGATAATTTGTGACCCTGCTTTAAATTTTTGATGGATGGCAATGTGCAGAAAGTCACACATGGCTTATGTAGTATAGCTGTGCCTTGATGGAAATTAAGATAAATAGTTGTGGTATTATTATGCTTCAATAATATTCTAATTTTTAGACAATTATTGGAGGAAAGAGAACAATATCATCAGAGCAAACTTGTTTAATTTCCATTAAAAGTACATTGGACTCCTTTCATCCTGTGAAAACTTGATTTACTTTCAATTTCCTTCATCAAAACACATTATTTTCATGTTCTTGAGAGTGATTAAACTTGGAATTGTTATGTAATGCTGGTTCATTGATTTCAATTTTTAAACTATCCTGTGATTACGGGAAATTGCAGAAAGAGAAAATTCTCCAGGTTGTTGTAGGGAAGACTCTTGATGACTTGGTTTTGAGCAGTCCCAAGAATGTACTTCTAGAGGTAAGCACAATTTCATGTAACCATGCACCTCAGGTTTAAGCTCTGCAAGATATGCCTGCTGCTCTTGTCTAAAATACCTTATAGACCATAAGAATTAAGTGGATGCTGCAACTAGTATCTATTTCAACTTTCTTTCTTGAAACGTTAACGACAGGTGTATACACCATGGTGCATCAGCTGTGAGACTACAACTAAGCAGATCGAGAAGTTGGCTAAGCATTTTAAAGGTGTTGACAATTTAGTTTTTGCAAGGATAGATGCTTCTGCAAACGAACATCCAAAACTGCTGGTAAGAGATTTGCTTCAACACAATTTTGTTGCAAATTAAAGTAAACATTTTAAAGCCATTGAAAGATAACCGTATTTGATGTGTGAAATTTACCAGGTGGCTTTTATGCCACCTGGCATTCAAATCTATCATATTGGTTGGTTGCTTAACAGTACAAGTTAGTAATCAATCTGTTAGAAAACTGTTCCTCAACATTTGGGATGAAGAAACTCTTTTTTTCCCTTTCAGCTAAGGAGTCTTATAATAATTGATGAAACTTATAATACTGAGAACTCTTCCTTTGTTACTATTAATTGTTGTAGGTGGACGACTATCCAACACTTCTATTTTATCCAGTTGGGGATAAAGAAAATCCGGTAATAATTTCAGGATACGTTCATTTCCATATTCATTATTTTTTAACTGTATATGCAGATTATAGAATCCATGAAGCCTATTTCATTGTGCAGGTCAAGCTTTCAACAAAATCCAGCTCAAAGGACCTGGCAACAGTCATCAAATCTCTTTTGAGAGCTAAAGAGGATGTCCCCAAAGATGAACTATAGAAGTATAGTGAATAGGAGCAGTGAGAATATAACTTGATCAAAGAACAAGAAGCTGGATGAGTTTCTAAATGGGATTCTGGAAGATATGTTGTGAAGTAATTCAAGTAATTTAAATTTGCTTGCGTTGGTTACCACAGTTTTCAAGAGTTACATCTAAAGCAAGCGGCCATTCTTAATAACTGCAAACTCTAAAGAGTCTGTCCACAATCTACCAGACTGAAATGCAGTTCCATTGTATACTGGTCAAGTGATGACTGACAGAGAATAGTTACTAAGAGAATACTGGTTGCTATTTCGTTATTATACTGATAAATCACAATACCAATGGAATTCATGCCTTTTGCGGGATTTGTCTTCGGAGCATTTGCTATCTTAATTATTATTGGACACGATTTGTTATCAAGTTGTCTCTGTTAAATACATGTGACTACTACCTGCCAGTCCACCATTGGTACTGTGAAACCTGAATTATTTGGACCATCCACTGGTTAAAGCCAATGTGAACAGTTTTTGGACATTTGGGCTTGCCAAAGATGGAGTATTCAGCAACTGGAATCAAGCACTCAAAGAATGGAAGCTAAAATAAACAATGGAAAGGCTTTCCAGATTGAGACAATCGAAAAGAGAAAGAAAAAGGTTTATTGTCCTAAAATAAACTAAGCTTCATATGAACATATGTTATAAAAAATCCCATGTGCTCGTTCAGTCTTTTCAACCACATATGCTATCCCAACTCCACCTGTTTGGAGAGGAAAACAAACCATTATTATTGAAATGAAAAGGGAAAAAGAAATGCCCACCAAGGAAATCCATTTCTATTCTCAATCAATGAAAAACTGTGTTGTCACAGATTGCGCTCACAAAAATTGTGAAGGACAGGATGAAGATGATGAGTGAAGCTCTTCCTAGTAAATTGATTAGCTTTCTTGCAACAGATTGCCCTAAGAAGGAAGCAACAGTCGCCACAGCTACGGAGTATAGAGCTGTGTTGGAAATTAAAGACGATGAATTCTGAAAGAAACTGGTTTCTGATGCTAATATAGCATGTGATTCTAGTTTAGGTGCTCAAATGTTGATCAGTAAACTACTCAACATAAGGGACTCGAAAACGTTTCAGAAGGTAATTTTTTTTTTTTTTTCAAATTAATATTTTTTTTTGATGTTTTTAAATTATTTTAATGTATTAATATTAAAAATAATTTTTAAAAAATAAAAAAATATTATTTTAATACATTTCTAAATAAAAAATATTTTAAAAAACAATAATACCTACAATTTCAAATACAACCATCACTGCTAACATGGACGCAGAAAATGTCATAGCCAAGGTCGCAGTGGCACTTGACAACAATATTTTATTTTGTTTTGTTTTAATTAAAACAACTGTCCTCGTACATTGCAATAAAAAAAAATAAAGTTCTCTCTCTCTTGAAGGAAAAGTTATGAGATGTATTTATAAATAATATGAAGAAATACTATTTCGATTTTATATAAAGTTTGATTCCTAATTGAAATAGTTACTTTTTCTACTTTCAATTATATAAAATAAATATTATTTTACTAAAATAAAAACTAAGAATGGAAAGCTGACTCATCGAGATTTATTAATATTTAGGAGATACAAATCCCATATATAAAATGCTTATTGTTAAAAAGTTTCATGAAAAAAATCAAACATTTAATTTAATTCAATAAATATTTGAATTTATTAATTTATTAAGATTAAAACAATTTATTAATATTAATGAAAGATATCAACATATAGTCGAACGAACCTAATTAAAGGTAATTCTACCAAATAATTGAAGAATTTAGAGTCATCTCAAAGAATGGCAAACTTCCTGCAGAAAAACATTATTATTTCACTATATATAAGGAATAATATAGCTATGGTGAATTTTAGTAAATTATTGCAGCACTCAAGCACATAATTATACAGATTATCAAATATTAGGTAGGAAATAATCACTTGTTCGCCCATATCAACTATGAAGAACAATACATGGGGTGAAGATTGGTCAAATGTCCTAAAATAAACGCATAGTATAGAGACATCACTTCTTGGATTAAGAGATAAATGGAGAGGAGTTTTAAGTAAGCTAATATTACTAGCATAATTATAAAACTTGATCCAGAATTAACTCGAAATAATGTCTACGTCACGAGTGAAAAGAATCAATCTAAGTTAATCCAAGTTTATACACACACACACAAAAGCCAATGAATTAAAGATTAAGTTTTGACTGGATTTTACCTAGGTTGTTGGTCTACTAGAGTTTTTTATTGTGTCAAACCAAATTATCTCTTAACCTATTTTTTTCTTAAGACAAACTTGTTCAGGCTCTAGGTTGATCTGAATTTTATAATCATTATAATTGATGAAAATATTTATGGCAGTGTATGGAATGAAATATTTGATATGAGAATAGTGTGCAAATTTGGTGTTCTTTCATCCTTCTAATATTTGGTTGGTAAAGATCGTTTGGATGTAAAATATTGATTTAATATTCCATGTAGTCAATCGGTTGATTATACATGATATTATTAAATTTATGTAAATAAATATTTATTATTAATAAAGGCTTAATTATTTTTAATATTCATATAATATTAGATTAATGAATTTAGAGTAAAGATAAAGTCGTGAAACAAAAATGCTTTGCAAGGAAAATTATAAAGTTGTTATAATTATAGAATTCTTGTTGTATCAAAGTATTGTTCTTAAAATGTTCATGATCAATACTCTTTTAAATACTGGATATTCATTAAAGCCGGAGAGACTGGTACATATTATGTCATTTCCTTTATGAAAGGAAGTAATTGTTCTCATAAGCTGAGATATAGGGGATACCTAGAGCTATTATGTAAGTACTTGTTATAAAACATGTATATTGAACTGACTTGCATGAGAATTTTATATGAAGAGATCACTCATGTCTATGAAAAGGCTCACGTGACGGTTGTGTAAGTGATCCTTAGACTTGAGATCATTAAGTCATCTTATATAAAGAATATTATGCTTTGATCATGTTACATGTTATCTAAATCAAGATAACAAAAGGGCAGACAATAAGTATAGCACGAACTATATGAAGGTACTTGAGTGATCAAGAGATGATTCATCATCTTAGATGAATTAAAAAATGTTTCATCTGTTCTCAAATGATATTGAATGAGAAATCCTTGGCCAAGATGAAATGAGATTTGAAAAGAGTTTCAAATTTTATTCAAACGATCAATGACTATTATATAGAACAAACATGATTTAACATGGCAGACATACTTCATGCTTTAATGTTAAATTCAAATATTATTGATGAAAGGATATTAATTACACTGAAAAACCGGTCACTGAAACTTTAAGTCAATTTTCTAATATTTAAAGGATCATGATATGCTACTCACTACCACAATCATTAGATTTATCGACAGAATTTTTCGTCGATATTTGCACTACCATTTCGTTGGTAAAAAAATTATCGACGAAATCACCGACGGAAAGTCTCCGTCGGTGAATCTTTCATTGGTAATTTTTTATTCATCAGTAAATCCGTTGGTAATAAAAAAATATTGTTACTGATGAATTTACTGAAAAACAACGAGCAAAAAAATATTTCATTTCGTCGGTAATTCCCTCGGAAACAAACCGTGTGTAATTCCGTCGGTAATTATTTAAAAATATTTTAAAAAAATATATTTTAAAAAAATATAAAATAATTAAATTAATATTAATCAACACTCTATAATACTCAAAATGCTTGGGAAAAATAAGAAGAAAATCAACTCAAAAAAATTTACAACAAATAAATAGCACGAAAAAATAAATTTAACTAAAAAAATTCATATGAAATTTTTTTAAAAAATCCTATAAATAAATCAACAAAAATTGATCTCATATGAAAAAAAATCCTACAACAACATTCATACAATTATTAAGAAAAAAAACAATTAAAAATAAAATAAAAAACAAATATAGTAAAAAAAACACGAAAAAAGAAGAATTTTTTTTTACCTTAATGTAGTTGCAAGTGAAGCTAAGAAGAAAAAAAAAATAAATTCGTAAAGTATACTAATTAAAAAAACTGAGAAGAAAAAATAAGAAAGGAGAAGAAGACATATCTGAGCATGGAGGAGAAGAGAAGGAGTTGAGGAGAGAATAGAAGAAAAAGAAAAAGAAGAAAAGAGACGAGTCTGTTGTGAAATTAGGGATTGTAGACTTTTTATTGGGGCGTTTTACCGACGATTTTACAGACGGATAATTAAATATTAATATTTTTAATCATTCCGTCGGTGATTCCATCTGTAATAGTTAATTTAAATTTTGAATATAATCAAAAAATTTCAGAAACCGCCAAATATCACCGATGAATTTTCAATCCGTCGGTGATTCCATCTGTAATATTTAATTTAATTTAATTTTTTCAGAAAACCACCAAATAACACCGATGACTTTTCAATCCATCGGTGATTTTTTCTGTAAAGAACAGTAATTAACAATGCAATTGGGAAGTGAATAGTTCCATAACTCTTTGTAAAATACCGACGGAATGTTCCGTCGGTGATTCCGTTGGTAAAAATGGCACGTCATTATTTTTTTTGCTTCGTTTTAATTATTTTTTTCCCATTGTAATTCCCTCAGTAAATACCGAGGGAATATTTTCGTTGGTAAAATCCGTCGGCAATTTACCAACAAAAATATTCCCTCAGTATTTCCGTTTGTATTTATTGATTTTCTGGTAGTGGCTAGACAATGCACCTGATCTTCAAATATAAATTAATCAATTGTTGAATTGATAATAAATTAAATTGTTTAATTTATTTAATTTGAATTTGAATTTATATTTGGACCAACATATTAGGAATCTAATGAGTCACACACATTAAGAACTATTAGTCAGAAATTAAACTAAACTATGATGATTTAATTAAGTGTGACTTGATGAAAAATATAGAGATTTAATTAAGTATGACTTTAGGCATAACAATCCCTCTCTCCTAAATAAAGATTTAGGAGATTTCTTATTAGTGGTTCGTGTAGATTACCGTTGGATGCCAGATAATTGGACGGCTTGTGGTTTGTGACAACTCACTCTTTAAAGAATTATTCAAAGTCGAAAAAGATTAGATCTTCAGGTAATAAATTCTTAAACAACTCTAAATGTGTCTAATAGGATCGTAGGGACTCCCGAATAATTTTGTTATATTATTTTCATTACTTGTATGATATTCGGGAAACCTAACACATAAAACCCTTTTTTTTCATCTTTGTCTATAACGTGTTTAATTTATATTTTTGCAACTTCTATTAATTTTGTTTAACCATTTTTTCACCTAATTAGTCATTTTTTTTATTGAAAACCATAAAAAAAAAATCAAAAGAATCTTACAGCATTCATTCAATGAAGCTTTTCTTGCATAGTCTATAAGGACTAGCTAATAACTATTATCATGATTATGAATTCTTGCATCTCCCTGAATATATTATTAGCTACTAAGCGGAGTATATCAATATTATATAATTGCAATTTTTAAATGTGATGTTTATACCATGTTCTTGGACTCATACATGAGGTTGAAATCGTTTCGGCAGTGTGATTGGCTGTAGGATTGATAAATTTTGGCAATGTTTTTTTGTTGGATTATGGCAATATGTTTTCATGTGTATACTGTGGAATTTCTGGAGGTTGGAATAATTGAATAATTTTTTAATTGAGATTTGTGATTTTTTTTATTTGTTTTTTATAGGTTATTTTAAGTTTATAACTTGAGTCATGGGTTTGATAGATTTATCTGGGTTGACTTGATTTTGTTAAGATTTTAGCCGTTTTTTGTAATTCAATAAATTCCTATCAGTTAGGAAGACTGTTGTTTTTTTCTTATTCATTAGGAAACCCCCGATTATTAAGTGCTGTTAATTGTGGGAATAGATGTCGTTTTATTTTCTAGCTTTCAGTTACTTACATTTTGTATTTAACTGGACTTCATGTCAATGAATGATATAGCATAATTTCCCTTTACTCATTCTGCAAACTTAATTTTACAACAAGTGGTATCAAAGCCTCCCACTGGGGCCTGATTCGAAAAAGCAGCAGCTTTCATTCTTGCCGCAGCAAGATATTCAATGGCTTCTGAAAACAACTTTGTACAACCTGCGATTCCACGCTTCAATGGTCATTATGATCATTGGAGTATGTTGATGGAAAATTTTCTGCGATCCAAGGAATACTGGACTCTCGTGGAAACCGGCATTGTTGAGCCTGCTAGTGAGATTGTTTTGACAGAAGCACAAAGACAAACGTTGGAGGATCAGAGATTGAAGGATTTGAAGACAAAGAATTATTTGTTTCAAGCAATAAATCGTGCCATTCTCGAAACCATTCTAAAGAAGGACACTGCTAAAGACATTTGGGATTCGATGAAGAAGAAGTACCAAGGCACTGCACGAGTGAAACGTGCACAACTCCAAGCTCTTCGCAAAGAGTTTGAAATTCTTCACATGAAGGAAGGAGAGTCAGTTAATGATTACTTTGCAA
>Ga0307515_10020190_pt1 | contig 11910 bp, 2 predicted proteins | sample 17_EM_MG_FD_194513 | JGI IMG/M metagenome (GOLD analysis project Ga0307515, IMG submission 194513) | Populus trichocarpa ectomycorrhiza microbial communities from riparian zone in the Pacific Northwest, United States - 17_EM | ecosystem: Host-associated > Plants > Roots > Unclassified | place...
CTATATAGACATCAACCGCATCTACTGCATCACGAATCAATCAATATTCATCGTCTGCGTCATCTCTATCATCAATTAGACCCTCAAGATACCTCCGTTGTGACCCCATGACCTTGTAATTCCAACAGGTTATGAGCCCGGGTAGCAACACCTCTCCTGACTCGAAAATCGACCCCCAAAATGACCTCCCCTACCTCAACCTCAACGACGCCTACATACGATCACAAGGCCGGTAAAATTGCCATCTTCAATGGAGACAACTTCGCAGATTGGGAGCGCACCTGCGAGGCAGCCCTAATCATGGCAGAAGGATGGGATTTTGTTACTGGTACAGAGGACCCAGCTTGAGTTAATTCAGCTAATGGGAGAAGAAGAAGGGGGGAAGTAAATAAGATTATTTATAATTTGATAGGAAACGATCGTTAGGAAGAGATACGTGCGATAATAAAGGCGTACGATATTTAGGGAATATAGGAAGGAATAAAGAAGTTTAATAAGGCTAATAATAAGGTCTATATCTCTAGACTTCGCAGGGAGTTCTATAGCACTATATTTAACCCTATAAAGATATAAATTATCGAGTTCCTTTATATACTAAATCGATTTAAGATTAATCTAGTGTAACGGAACCTTGTAGCAAGTACTACGATAGGTCCTGTCAATGGGCTAGGTGTGTAGGTGATATGTAAAGTTAACAACGTAAATAATAACTAGTAGAGTGGTTACCTAACAGATTAACTCTAATTATATTCTAAGAATCACTATAAGGAAAGAACTATCTAGGTAGGGACTAAGGTCCTTTAAATACATAACCGTATTTCTAGGAAATCCTCCTTATATATAAGGTACGTGTACTCTATCTACTCTATCGCGGATTATATAGATTATATAGATTATATAGATCCTATTACGTAACTCGGCTACTATTTCTCGTTATATAGTTCTACCGGATCTATCCTAGACCGTGCCTATATTAACTAACTAGCTTCTTCCAACTCCTCTCTAAGTAGTTATAATATTGTACTTAAAGCGTCCGTAACACTATCTCCCTCTTTATCTTCGTCCTTAAAGATTCCTAATATCTCTAAGTTGTTTACTAGAGGTATAATATCCATCTAATTAATTTAGTTAATATTGTTACTTATTATACCTAAAGTAACTTCTCTTTCTTCTATAGCCTGTCGCGCTCGTACTATTACTGTTATACTATTGCTAGGTAAAATAATGCCATCTCCGTGTTCTCGTTATGCAAAAGAGGGGTTAGTTTACGTTATACTAGTAAGCCCTTTATCCCGGCAACCTTCCTTTTACTTAAAGTGCACTAAAGCAAATATTCGTTTATCCTACAATATTCGCTCTATTTCTAACGCTAAGTATATATATTCTATAACTCTTAATAGTCTGCGAGTTCCCTAAGTAATTTATTATAGGGTCTTATATTTAATCTACTGCTATAAAGCTTAACGGTAAGCTTTTAAGTGCTCTTAATAAATTGCGCCAATCGCGAGAGGCGGAACAAGAGGCTGCGGCTACTTAATAGCGTGCCCTTAAAACTCGTCTTTTAGCCTTTACTTATCTTCTACGCCTTAAACGGGTTCGTAAGAAGGTTTATTCTAAGGAGTAGAAACTTATAGAATAAGGTCTATAAGAACTTAGTAATAAAAGAACGGATTCTCTTCTAATAGCGAAGGAAACAACTCCATGTTACGGACGCTTTAAGTATGATACTACGACTACTTAGAGAGGAGTTGGAAGAAGCTAGTTGGTTAATATAGGCACGGTCTAGGATAGAACCGGTAGAACTATATAACGAGGAATGGTAACTAAGGTCACATAATGTAATACGTAAGGAACGCGAGGTACGGGAGGAACGTTATGTATATCACGTATATTACGTACATTACGTATAAGGAGGATTTCCTAGGAGTATAGTTGTGTATTTAAAGGACCACAGTCCCTACTCTAGATAGTTCTTTCTTTGTAGTGATTCTTAGAATACAATTAGAGTTAATTTATTAGGCAACTACTCCACCAGTTATTATTACGTTGTTAACTTTACGTATTACCTATATACCTAGCCCATTAATAGGACCCACCGTAGTACTTACTATAAGGTTCCGTTACATAATTACTACCTAGTTATAGTATTAAAAGTCAAATAATATGCCACCAAAAGTAGCTACTATAACGCCATTGACGGCGGCAACTACTTTAAGGTCTAAAGGCGACACTAGTATAGTAGATACTAACTCGCAATAACCTATAACGGTTAGATAACTATAAGTAATAGTTAACCAGTTAATAGAGAACAATATAATACTTAAATAAAGGATTAACGGGATAGGCGCAGTAAAGGTTAAGTTACCATTAATTAAAAGATTCTTAGGAGAGAAATTAAAGCTTAAAGGATTTCTTACATAAATATACTTTAAGGTTGCGTAAGAGGGAGCAAAGCTAGTAATACCTATGGATTGAATAGCTTACGTAGGATTATTCTTATTAGGAAGAGCACTTAAATAGTTTAAGCCTTACCTTATAGAAATATAGACAAATGGAATAACGACTACTAATTAGGAGGTGCGGTTTATGTTCTTAAGTTAGGAAGGATTTATAGAGCAACTTATACAAATATTTAGAGACCTGGAGGCAGTAACTATAGCGGAAAGAAAACTCTAAGATATTACGCAATAAACCTTAGTAATTAAGTATATAATATAGTTCCAAACGCTAGCTATATAAGTTAAGTGGAATAATAGGGCGCTTATAGCATAGTATAAATAAGGACTTAAGGCTAAAGTTTAGGATGTAATTATTCTAATAGAAGATGCGGACACCCTAAGGGAATTAATAGATTAAGCGATAAAGATTAATAATAGGATCTTCTAAAGGGAACAGACTAAGAGAGGTTAGGATAGAGTTCTATAGTCGTATAAGGCGCAGAGCATATAATAATAAAAGCTAAGTTAGAAACTATAGTATGGCGTAAAGCTAATGGACCTAAGTGGTACTAAAGAAGCCTATAAGAGATAGAGTAAGAAACTATAAAAACCTAGAGGTTAAGGATCTAGTAATTACAGGACTAAGGAGCAGAGGCTAAACCAGGGATTTTATTAGCAGAAGATGTTTAGGCGGACTCTATAGCAAAATTAATAGTTTAAAGACGGAGCTTATATAAATTGCGGGAAACAGGGTTATTTCGCGAGGGATTATAAAGATAGTTAGAGTTACTATGTAATAAAGGGAACCTAACTAGTAGAAGACACACACGTATAGAGGAATAATAGTGTACTACAAGGAACAAAAGAATGTTTAATTAGAAGTTTCGCGTTTTATTATAATAACGTATACTAAATTTATAAAGACGCTAAATACGGTGTAAGCTATTAGCCATAAAAGCCAGAGTTAAGAGGACTTAAAGGAACTAGAGAGTTAGATAAAGAATAAAATTAACTCTACGAGCTAGATTAAGATGTTATAGCAACGTGTGGATAATAATTAGCAATAATAATAATAAAGTTAAAGTACTTATTAATTAATAGCGACGAGGACAGTAAAGGAACCAACTGGGGGTATTTAAACCTTAATAACGTAATAGAAGTAGAGACTAAGACCGCCACAGAGCAAGATTTAGTAACGGGTATTATAATACCATTAGATATAGTATCTATTACTTTATAAGACGGTAGGAGTAGTATCTAAAAAAGATTAAGTAAGTAGACGACTACTAGTGCTAGCTTACCACTTAATAAAGGCAAAAAGCTAAAGGCTTAAGATTTTCAAGACAAGATAAGAGAGATCTAAGATTCTAAAACTAGGATAAGAATAACCTAAGGACCTATAACGGACAGAAACCGATAGAGTAGGGCAGTAGCTTAGTTTAAAGACATATAAATAAGTAAGGGACAGAGTTTCCTATAGGCATTAGACTCTTAAGATAAGATAGATAAGATTTAAGACTCTTAAAATAAGATAAGAACACTATAGATACCTAGTTAAACTAAGGTAGGAGCTAAACTTAAGTTAAAAGCAAGCTTAAAGTTAACTATTTTAGGTAAATAAAGTGTTCAGCCTAAAGATCAAAAAGTTAATATATTGGTTAAAAAGTATAAGGATATTAAGGATCTATTAGAAAGACAACAACTATAAGAAAGTATAGAAGAATTTAGAAGACAAATCTTTGTATAGTAAAAGCAATCTATAAAGCTAAGAATGCCAGATCGCTTTAGGAAAAAGACACCTATACGGAAGGTTACTAATAGGCTAAAGGTAGGTATACCTAGAGCTAAGTGGCTTACGGAACTAAAAGAAGAGGAGAATTTAGGGATTCTAACTAGGTTCTAAAAACGATATATAAAAGGCTATTATAAAGCAGTAATAAAAAGATACTTCCTTACGGATAGATCGTACACACTTAGTAAGCTATACTAAAAGTGGTTCAGACAACGACATAATAATAAGTAGGAAGACTTTTATATATAGTTAGACGAAAAGGTTATACTAAATTAGGCAATATCTAAAAGACAGATAAGTTACATTAAAGGAGCCTTAATTATAACGTTAAAGGATCTAAAGGAACAAGCTATAGACTAAAAAGAGATAATATAAATATTAGTACCAGTAAATAAGACAGTAACATTTAGATTGGCGCAATAGAGGTTTAAACTTAAAGATAAAAATAAGTTAAGAGTTAACCTAAGACACCTAGCGTACTACACATTAGTATAGATTATATGCGTGGATAATATATATAACATACACAAAAACCTAAAAAAAAAAACCGAAAATACCCTATAAGAATATATTAGGCACTAGATAAGAAACAGTTTAGGAATGCTAAGTATATATATAGCTAGCATCCTATAGAAGTTTAAGAATAAGGGGACTTAATACTTTAACCAGAAAGATTCCTTATAGAAGAATGCCTAGATAGATAATAATGGTAGGAATATCTAAAGAATACCTGTCTATAGCATATTAAAGATAAAAAGCGAACTAAGTATTAGCCTAAGTTGGACTAAGTATAAATAGGATTAAGCAGCTAATAGTTAGGAAAAGTAGAGGCCTACGGGACTAGAGGGAACTAGTGGTAAAGCCTTAGACCCTTAAAGGAATTTAAAGATAATACCTAAATTTACGAGTTAAGTAGTAAGATTAATAGTTTAAGGCACTAATAGATAGTAGAGTAATAAGGAACTATATCTTACTAGTAGTAGTTAAAAGAATAGGATTACCATATAAGAAAAAGGAGTATTTTTACCTATTAGTAACAATTTTAGGAGATCCAATAGCCTATAGAGGAGGTATTATTAATCTTAAAACAGGACCTATTTAGTTAACTATTAAAGGAAGATAGATTAAGATGTCTTTTAATATATTACTATTAGGGAATAATAAGGCAGTACTAGAAATGCCTTAGTTATAGGAATATAATCTAAGAATTAATTAGATTACAGGTTAGGTTAATATTAGGGATACTTAACGCCGCAAGATATAATAATAAGCTAAGTTGGTATAGTACTAAGTAAGAGCGACCTACAAAGAAACAGAAAAAGGGCTAAGCTATATACTAAAGAAATACTACAAGTATAGTAAGAAACTATAGTTACCAAAAAGTAAAAAGCTGTTAAAGTATATAGTATAGGACTATAAGATAGAATTAGAACTAGGAATAAGTCTAAGGTTCTTTCTAATCTATAAGCTTACTAAAGAAGAAGGTAGAACATTAAAAGAGTTTATCTAGGAGAACTTATAAAAGGGATATATTAGACTATCGCAATTATTAGCGGGTTATCCAGTACTATTTGTACTAAAGAAAAATAGCAAGCTAAGGCTGTGTATTAACTATAGACAGTTAAACAGCATTACTAGGAAGGATAGGTATCCTTTACCCTTAATTAGCGAAATCTAAGATAGGATAGGCAACGTATAAATCTTTATAAAGATAGATCTAAGATAGGCATACTATTAGATTAGAATTAAGGAAGGCAACAAATAAAAGGCAGCCTTTAAGTTAAAGGAAGGACTATATAAACTATTAGTTATATAATTCGGATTTATAAACGCACTAGTAACGTTCCAGAAGCAAATTAATAATATATTAGGAGAACACTTAAATAAGTTTATTATAGCATATCTTAATAATATTATTATCTACTTAATAACTAAGAAAGAATATAAGAAACACATTAAATGGGTTTTAAAGAGACTATAAGAAGAACAAATGCTAGTAGTAATTAAGAAATGCGAGTTCTTTATAAGGAAGACCAATTTCGTCGGATTTATTATTAAACTAAGTAGGTTAAGTATAGACCTAAAGAAGATTAAAGCTATAGTAAATTAGTAAGAACTAGAGAACGTTATATAATTAAGGTCGTTTCTAGGGTTTTATAATTACTATAGGAGGTTTATAGCATAATAGTTAAAGAACATTAAGCCATTTACTTAATTAATAAAGAAAGAGGAACTATAAGTATAGGCAAAGGAGTAAAAGAAGTTATTTAAAGAACTTAAGAAGTTGTTTACCTAGGAACCAATCCTTAAAATCTATTAACTAGGACTAGAGACAGTCGTTAAGACAAATATATTAGACTTTATACTAGGAGTATGCTTTATATAGAAATATAAAGATAGATGGCATCTAGTAGCATACTATAGTTAAAAGATAACACTACTAGAGTTAAACTATAATATCTATAACAAGGAGTTATTAGGTATAGTTACAGTACTAAAGAAATAAAGAGCATTCTTGTAAGGCACAGAAAAACCATTTATAGTTAAGACGGATTATAAGAACCTAATAGGATTCCTAATAATAAAGGAACTTAACTAAAGATAGGTTAGATAGGCAGAAACGCTTATAGATTACTATTTTAAGATTTAGTATACTAAGGGTACAGATAATATATAAGTAGATGCGTTAAGCAGAAAGACTAAACTGCAAAATAATAAAAAGCCATTAGGGGCTTTACTACGAAAAGATATAGATAGATTGATTAGGTATAATCATCTAAAGATTGCAGCAACTTAAGAAAATAAGTTAGAAAAAGTCTATAAGACATTAGAAAGCTTTTAGGTATAAAGAATTCTAAAAGTATAGCTAGAAGATCTATAGATGGATATATATAAAAATTAAGAAGTAAAGTATATCCTAAGAAGTATAGCAGAGCACTTTATAGAAGACTTCTATAAGGGATTAACTTAAGGATATAATAGAGCCACAGGCTTAGTATTAAGACTTTAAGAGGAGTATATTATTAACGAAATCTAAAGGATAGCTAAAAAGGTCACTAAAGAGTATCTAAATTGCTAGAGGAATAAACTAATAAGGCATAAGCTATATAGAGGGCTATAACCTATTAAAATACTAGAGAGACCATAGGAGATTATATTATAGGACTTTATTATTAAGTTACTAAAATTAAAAGATTCTATTACCGGATAAGATTATAACGCGATTTTAGTAATAGTAGATAAGCTTATAAAGTAGGGATACTTTATAGCGTATATAAAAGAAATATTAGTAGAAGATATTGCTAGAATCTATATTAAAGAAGTATTCGTAAAATATAGAGCACTAAGTAAGATTATATTAGATAGAGATCTAAGATTTATAGCAGTATTTTAGGAGGTATTCTTAGCGGAATAAGAAGTTTAAGTAGTAACTTCTACCGTATATTATCTGTAGATAGACGGTTAAACGGAAAGATTAAATTAGACACTAGAGCAGTATCTAAGGCACTATATTAATTATATATAAAATAATTGGGTATTATTATTACTAGTTATATAGTTTATATATAATGCAACACTATAAGAAGGAATAGGTATATTACTATTTAAGGCGAATTATAAATATAAGCTAAGAACATTATTATCACTATATTAAGTAAAGAAGATAAGTAGCACGGCTAAGTAAAGAATAGAGATATTAATAAATCTTTATAAGAACCTTATAGAAATAGCTAAGGTAGTATAGCAAAGAATAAAGAAATATTATAACGCTAAGAGATCTAAGGGACCAGATCTTAAGGAGGGAGATAAAGTATAGCTACTATATAAAAACTTTAAGAGTTAATAACTAAGTAAGAAATTAGACTACATTAGACTAGGACCTTTTAAAATTATTTAAAGGATTTTACCGGTTATATTTAAGTTAAACCTACTAGCTAAAATAAAAATCTACCCTATACAGTATATTATAATACTAGAGCCAATATACGGGAATATTAAGCCACTAGTTTATAAAGTAGACATATATAGAGGACAAGAAGAAGACAAATAGTAAGTTTTAAAGATCGTTAGTTATAAGGACGTTAACAATAAAACATAGTATAAGGTTAAGTAGATAGGCTATAAAGAGACTACCTAGGAACCACTAAAGAATTTAAAGAACGCTATAGGAAAGGTATAAGAGTATCGGAAGAGAATAGGTTAGGTAATATTAATAAGGGAAGATCACTAAAGAATAAGTTACCTAAGGGGGACCTAGGAGGAGCGACTGCTAAACTACTTAGAGTTATTTCCTTTACCAATTAAAGAGAATCTATTCTTTTATCGCCAAGTTCTAGCAAACCTTATTCTATAAGTTTCTACTCCTTAGAATAAACCTTCTTACGAACCTTCTTAAGACAAAGAAGACAGGTAAAAGCAGAAAGACGAGCCTTAAGGGCACACTATTAAGTAGCTATAGCCTCTTACTCTACTTCCTATAAATAACGCAGTTTATCTAGGGCGCTTAAAAGCTTACCATTAAGTTTTATAGCAGTAGATTAAACACGAAACCCTATAATAAATTACTTAGGGAACTTAATAACTATTAAGAGTTATAGGACGCGTATACTTAGCATTAGAAACAGAACAAACATTATAAGACAATTAAATATTTAATTTAGTGCACTCTAAATAAGAAGAGGGTTGCTAAGATAAAGGACTTGCCAACGTAATATAAACTAACCCCTTTTACACACAATAAGAATACAGAGATAGTATAATTTTACCTAGTAATAATATTGAAGCAACAGTGCGAGTATAATGCTGCACCTATAAGGACGAAGGAGGTTTAGAAACCTTAAAAGGCATTATAAGTAATAATATTAACCAAATTAATTAAATAGACATTACACCTCTAATAAACAACTTAGAGATGCTAGGTATCTTTAAGGACGAAGATAAAGAGGAGGGAGATAGTATTATAGACGCTTTAAGTACAATACTATAACTACTTAGAGAGAAGTTAGAAGAAGCTAGTTAGTTAATATAGGTACGGTCTAAAATAGAACTAGTAGAACTATATAACAAGGAATAGTAACTAAGGTTATATAATATAATATATAAGGAACGCGAGGTATAGAAGGAACGTTATATATATTACGTATATTACATATATTATATATAAGGAGGATTTCCTAGGAGTATGGTTATATATTTAAAGGACCATAGTCCCTACTCTAGATAGTTCTTTCTTTATAGTAATTCTTAGAATATAATTAGAGTTAATCTATTAGGCAACCACTCCACCAGTTATTATTACGTTATTAACTTTATACATTACCTATACACCTAGCCTATTGACAGGACCCACTATAGTACTTACTATAAGGTTCCGTTACACTCTAAGTAGTTCGGCAATCGCTCTTCTTAGGTCCCCCTTAGGTAACTTATTCTTTAGTAATCCTTCTTTAATATTACCTAACCTATTCTCTTCTAATACTCCTATACCTTTTCTATAGCGTTCTTTAAATTCTTTAATAGTTTCTAGGTAGTCTTATTATAGCCTATCTACTTAACCTTATACTACGTTTTATTATCAACGTCCTTATAACTAATAATCTTTAAAACTTACTATTCGTCTTCTTCTCGTCCTCTATATATATCTGCTTCGTAAACTAGTGGCTTAATATTCCTATATACTAGCTCTAATATTGCAATATATTATATAGGGTAGATCTTTATCTTAGCTAGTAGGTTTAATTTAAATATAACCGGTAAAATCCTCTAACTAATTTTAAAAGGCCCTAGCCTAATATAGTCCAACTTCTTACTTAGTTATTAACTCTTAAAATTTTTATATAGTAGCTATACTTTATCTCCCTCCTTAAGATTTAGTCCCTTAGATCTCTTAGCATTATAATATTTCTTTATTCTTTACTATACTACCTTAGCTGTTTCCATAAGGTTCTTATAAAGATTTATTAATATCTCTATCCTTTACTTAGCTATGCTACTTATCTTCTTTACTTAATATAGCAATAATAATATTCTTAGCTTATATCCATAATTCGCCTTAAATAGTAACATACCTATTTCTTTTTATAGTGTTATATTATATATAAACTATATAACTAGTAATAATAATACCTAATTATTCTATACGTAATTAATATAGTGCCTTAAATACTGCTCTAGTATCTAGTTTAATCTTTCTATTTAACTATTTATCTACGGATAATATGCGGTAAAAGTTACTACTTAAACTCCTTGCTCCGCTAAGAATACCTCCTAAAATACTGCTATAAATCTTAAATCTCTATTTAATATAATCTTACTTAATACTCTATACCTTATAAACACTTCTTTAATATAGATTCTAGCAATATCTTCTACTAATATTTCTTCTGTATACGCTATAAAGTATCCCCACTTTATAAGCTTATTTACTATTACTAAGATTATATTATAATCTTGTCCGGTAATAGGGTCTTTTAACTTTAGCAACTTTATAATAAAGTCCTATAATATAACCTCCTATAGTCTCTCTAGTATTTTAATAGGTTATAGCCCTCTATATAGCTTATACCTCGTTAGTTTATTCCTTTAACAATCTAGATACTCCTTAGTAACCTTTCTAGCTATCCTCTAAATTCCGTTAATAATATACTCCTTCTAGAGTCTTAACACTAAGCCCATAGCTCCGTTATATCCTTAAGTTAGTCCTTTATAGAAATCTTCTATAAATTACTCTACTATACTTCTTAGGATATACTTCGCTTCTTGGTTTTTATATATATCCATCTATAAATCTTCTAGCTATACTTTTAGAATTCTCTATGCCTAAAAGCTTTCTAGTATCTTATAGACTTTCTCTAATTTTTCCTAAGTTATTATAATTTTTAGATAATTATACCTAATTAACCCATTTATATCTTTTCGCAGTAAAGCCCCTAATAGCTTCTTATTATTTTATAGTTTAGCTTTTTAACTTAGAGTATTTGCTTATATATTGTCTATACCCTTAGTATACTAAATCTTAAAATAGTATTCTATAAGCATCTCTACCCATCTAACCTATCTTTAGTTAAGTTCCTTTATTATTAGGAATTCTATTAGGTTTTTATAATCCGTCTTAACTATAAATAGTTTTTCTATACCTTATAAGAATGCTCTCTATTTTTTTAGTACTGTAACTATACCTAATAACTCCTTATTATAGATGTTATAGTTTAGTTCCAGTGGTATTATCTTCCAACTATAGTATACTACTAGGTGCTATCTATCTAGATGCTTTTATATAAAGCATGCCCCTAGTACAAAGTTTAATATATTTATCTTAACAACTATTTCTAGTCCTAGTTAATAGATCTTAAGAACTAGCTCCTAGGTAAACAACCTTTTAACTTCCTTAAATAGTTCTTATTATTCCTTTCCCTATACCTATAATTCTTCTTTCTTCGTTAACCGTATAAATAGCTTAATATCCTTTAACTATTGCGCTATAAACCTTCTATAGTAATTATAAAACCCTAGGAATAATCTTAACTGCGTAACGTTCTTTAGTTCTTACTAATTTACTATAGCCTTAATCTTCTTTAGATCTATACTAAGTTAGCCTAGTTTAATAATAAATCTAATAAAATCTGTCTTCCTAGTGAAGAACTCGCATTTCTTAATTACTACTAGTATCTATTCATCTTA
>Ga0307515_10020191_pt1 | contig 11909 bp, 12 predicted proteins | sample 17_EM_MG_FD_194513 | JGI IMG/M metagenome (GOLD analysis project Ga0307515, IMG submission 194513) | Populus trichocarpa ectomycorrhiza microbial communities from riparian zone in the Pacific Northwest, United States - 17_EM | ecosystem: Host-associated > Plants > Roots > Unclassified | place...
TGAAGGTGCCTGAATCATTGATACCTTGTGGTCCCCGAAAAGATTTCTCACTCTTCGCGCAGGTATACTGGAGCAGCGAGAACCAGATCGAGATCCGGTCGTCTACTGCAGAGGCACCACGTTTGGCAGTCTCATCTACTTCTGATGAATGGTTGAAAACCGGGAAAACGTCAGTACTAGGATTTGGTATTGCAATTTATCGATGAACCTTTCCACAGGATGTTTTTCAACAAGCGCTACGCACAAGCTTCAATCGCGTTTCAACGGGCTGGTCGGACCCGAGAAGCTGCGATATGTAATGCATATGTCTTGCGAGAAAAGGCTCGGTTGGTATCCACTACTACCAACGCAGCTAGGATCCAGGCCTTCATAACTGCAGCGAACGCTTTCACTATCTGTGCACAAGATTCCCCTTCCAAACAGGTCAATGAACGCATGGCTTACTACGGGGCCGCTGGGGAATGTTACTCAGAAGCTCATGACCCGAAAAACGCAGGAGATAGCTATCGGTTGGCCAAACAGTACGCCGCAGCCGCTCGCAACTATCGAGAAGGAGGATACTTCGACGAGATGGTAGAGGTGATCACTCAACACGGGAACACCCTAGACAGTGGCCTCCGTGAACGTTTGACGATGGCTGCTCAAATGCACTACTTCAAGGTATATTTCAACGGTTGGCTTGTTTCTAACTATTTCTGATTCTCCTCGGCTTAGGGTCTAAACACCAAGTGAGCACTTAAGTCCGGCCGGCTTGGGGTCTTCTGATATTTAAACTGGCAGGGCGGCTCTAAAATTGTTCCCTTCCGCGGATGGCGCGCTAGAGTTCTTGGAGGATTACGATCTAGACGAAGCACGGCTCAAACTGTTGATGGAATTGGGTAGAGTCACCAAAGCTGCAGCGATCCATGCCAAGAACGGCAATCTATTGAAGGCAATTGAGGTCCTGACTGCATCTGTTCACAGTGTTGACCATGTACGACCTATGATCGAGTACCTTCTTACCGGGCTCCGGCGAAGTTTGACCCTTGGGGTACTTCCAGCATCTAATCCCACCGCTTCAAAGCTCCTTGTATACGCAGATAAGTTGGACGGTGGCGCCATGACACAACAAGAAGTCAATGAGGTAAGTCCTTCCCATCCGTTCGATCGGCGGGTCTTACACCCTGACACCTCCAGTTCGCAATGTTCCAAGCGATTCGACGTGCTGACCACGCAAGTCTCCGCACATTCGCCAAGACTTTCATTGGGATGGGGAACGATCCTGCTGCTCTACTGTGCCTGGACCATGCTTTCTCATCACCTCTCGAGCTGCGGAATCTCCCATTTTCAGAGATTGATGCATTGCTCTCCCTTTACTTCCACTACATTCGACTGCTGAACAAGTTCCGGCGCGACAAATCATTGGCTCAAGATTCGAGCCACCAGCGGTTATTCGGGTTTCAAATGCTAGGGAAGAACCGCTACCTAGCGCCAAGACACAGTACCTTACACGAGAAACTCACCAACCAATCTGGCTCAAGTAGAAAGGGCACGGATGGACACGCGTGCGGCTCAGACGATCTCCGTCGGGGTATCACCCAACTCATTTCGGCTCGGATCTCCAATCGTACGGAGGCCCAGGACGGCGCCTGCCGTAGTGTTCATGGATTCTCGCCTTGCTTGCATTTGCTCATTGAAGAGAAATGTGACTCTCCAGATGGAGAGGGGTCGTGTTCTTTCCAACACATCCAGCGGGAACAACTAACATCCGATTGGTATAATGCGCGTCTCCGTCTGATACTTCTACAATTCCGAATCCTAAATTTGGCTCGCTGCGACAACTTGGATGTGAAAAGGTATGTCCTGGCTCACTCTGCGATAAACGCGTGTGGATACTCATTAGATCTGAAGTTACTGGCTTGAGGTGTTGTACTCGGCACTCCATCCACCCGTTCAGAGGCTCGGATCATTGGCGAACCTTGACATTGTCAGCATACCCGATGGAGCTGATGGTTTGAGGATCGTACGAAAATGGGTTCAATCCATCTCCTCTGACTCCAACCATTACCCCGGACCGGTGGACCGCTTCGAACAATGGTCCATAGTTGCAAGCACGCTGGCCTTCGACCTCGATAGAGAAAATGCCCAATCTTCTATCACTCGTACCTCACTGTACAGGTTGACGCATGAGAGGGATCCCACCGCGCAGGATTTCGTCATGTTTTTAACCGCCGAAGTGCGCGATTCGTTGACCTGTGGTTCATCGTATCTACAGTGCGTATGGAAGGATATGCGGCTCCATGTGCATCCCTTCTGACTTGTCCTTTCAGCCACGTTCTTCATAATCTGCTGCACGTTGACCTGAACGCGTTGTGCGATCTCGCGGAAAGGCTCTCCGGGTTGTTCATCATGGCCTACCGAGTTAACTGCCGAGGTTTACCGCACAACGTTACCTTGCCTCGAAGCTGGTTCATCAATCTCATGTCCCCTGGTACGGATTTGAGAAAGGACACGACATCCTTCGTCACTTTTGCGTCCACCATAATCGAGCTTATGCAGCGAATCAATGTGCAAGTTCAGCTGCATCCTACGCCTGTTTCTGATACCGGAGATCAATTCGTTGTAGACGATGACCGACCGTTCAACTTCATGGGGCCGCTCTACATTGCCCGAATGTGAGTTGACTCAGATCCAAGCGTCAGGGAGTATTTTTGACAATTCGAATATTAGCTGCTTGTGCCTGTGCTTGAGTCAGTTCCTTCACCCACTTTTATCAGAGCCCAAGGTTAACCCTTCGCAGTGGGATACAATACAAACTATGATGAATTCAAAAAGGAGATCCTAACCGGTATCCAGTCGCTTCGCAGAGGAGACGGACAATCCGTACCGTGGATATATCGACGGTAGGTCATGTTCGTCGGCGAAAGTGTTGTTACTGAGGTCCAACAGTTACGCCGCCGCTGAGAGCTGGGACGATCTTGTATATGCCTTCACTAGGTCACTGAAAAACTCATCCCTCGATGAGATGATCCTCTTGATGCGCGCCACCATCCCTGGTCCACACGAACAGCGGCAGAAGTACGTCCGTCTAGTATCTTATAATAGACTGGATAGAGTACCCAAGCTGCTCCTCTCGGGGAAATCGAGCGATTTGAGGAGCGGCGCTACCTCCGCCAACCAGCAGCGGCCGCATGTTGGGGTAGCAACGGGAGCACAACCTTGTGGCGATCATGACATACAAGGGCAACAGAAACAAATCGACAGCACATTGCAAGAGAAGATTCACGACCAGGAGGAAACGGAAGCGGTTATGGCCGGCGGGGATCACGAAGAAGAAATCGACGAGACCCTAGTCAATGCCGTCAGGGTGATACAGGATGCTTACCGCCGTCACTTGGAACGTAAACGAACCCCCGCGATCCGGAAGATACAGGCAGCCTACCGTCGCTACCTCAAACGGAAGAGCATCGTCCGCACGGGGATTGACGCAACTCAAGCTCAATATTGGGACGACCTACGCAAGAAGTCAATGGAGATGGAATGGTCTAAGGATTCACAATACTATATCCTCTTCCGAGTCCCACTTGCATACATCCTTGTATGCTTGGATGCAATTGCAGCGTTCGCCAAGTCCGGGAAGGATGAGGCTAACAAACGTCTGATGGCCCCGGGCCACATGGGCACTGAAGATTTGATGGAGACTTTCACTCAATACAGGTATGACAGCGTCAAGTCCACATGATATTAAGAGTCTAATAAATCCTGCAGCAAACTTCTCAAGAAAACGCTCGAGCTTCAGAAGAAACTCTCACCGCCCTCGAAACTTCACCAGGGACGGTCTGTAAGAGACCTCCAGCGAGCGGTTCTGGAAGTGGAGGCTGTCGTAGAGAGTTTAGACGATATCCCAGGATCGATCGGGACGAGGGACCAGATTCAGAAACGTTGGGATCGAGGACGGAAGTGGATTTTTGAGAAAGAGGGGAGTGGAGCGAAAGGGAAGAAGGTCGAGAAACCAAGGCGTGTGCTAGAATCGTGAAGATCCCCTGTACCTGTAGTCTGTCCTGCCGTGTCCGTGAGCAGAAACCAAATCGTCATGCATTAAGTAACGTAACATTGAACCTTCTAAGCTATCAGTACATTTTTGGCGGGACGGAGGGATCACAAAATGGAAGACCCGGGACCTCTACTCCCAGGAGATCTCCAACGCGACGTCACGTATGGTAAGAGATGCAGTCGTTCTGGGATACACCAGGATTTCCCGGTACCGTCACCATGGGCCTGGGATCCTCATACGTGGCAGACCGGTCACGAGGTGTGGAAATACTGAAAAAGGAAGGAGGCCCACAACGAGGGCACGTGGTGTAGTTGGTTATCACGCTCGCTTAGCATCTCTTCAGAGAACTTGCGAGAGGGGTCCGGTTCAATCCCGGACGTGTCCATTTTTTATTTCCCATCTGAAAGTACTTAGGAAGTAAGATATCTCGTCAGTTCTTGATGGAGTTGTGAGCACAAGTGATAAATTGGAAGCACGGAAAGGAGGGCCCCGCTGTGCACCTAGGTCCGCAGCAGCCTCCACGTCGATCGAACGTGTCCCAATCATTATCGCGACTACCTTGGATAGCCACGGGGCCACTTCAAACAAAACCTTACGCATCTCATCTCGCGACTACCCCGTTCCTATCTCTTGAAAACCTGTACTACCGCCTCTGCTGGAGCGAGATGTCCCGTGTCCAACTCCAAAACGTCCCCGCCCTCACGTTTTACAAAGGCGCTCTTACTGCTGCCCGTCGTGCGGACGCCATACTACAACTTAGCTGCATCGGCAAAGCGTGTAAACTTTACCAACCAGAAGCTATCAGGTGTACTAACGTTGGTGGGTCGGGAAACAACGTCGACTGGAAAGTACGTTTGAATATTCCGCCGGATCTCTTGACTGTCGCGGAGCAATCGTGCTGAGCCCTTCTTTCTCCCGATAGTGTGAAACCGATCTGCCTTCGTCTTTGAGACTCGGGCAAGTTAGGGTGTCGTGTGAGGGCTGGTCAAAGCCTGGGGATTCATACGTGTTGCAGGGTGAGTAGTTGAGACCTATCCATTGTCCGCATGCTTATACCCTCCGTGCTCGGATCAGGATCTTGCGGCTTGGAGTACCGTTTAGTCGAGGTCCCAAAAACCCTTCGAGACGACTATACTGATGTTCCATCTTCCTGGGCGTCATTCTTTTACCGTAGGTTCTTGATGTCATCAGTTACCAGGTGATAGCCTGACGGAGCCACAGCCGACAAGTTTCTTTCGACCATCTTTTCCATCCTCTGGATTTCTTTGCTCATCTACATCGCATATAACTTCATCCGACACATTATTATATCCCGTGAATGGGGAAGTTCCAGGCGTCCTCACGCGGGGAACCGTGGCACCGGCCCCCGTCCATGGGGTCCGGGGTCAGGAGGCGGGTATACTGGCCGAGATCACCGTCGTCGTTCTCCATCACCTCCTCCTCCTCCTTACTCAAAGAACGGACCTTCTTCGTCCCGATCTCAAGGACAAGGCGGAGGTCCGGGCTTTTGGACAGGCGTGGCCGCAGGCGGCGTCGGTTCGTATCTCTATAACAGGGCCACACAACCCCGTCCGCAACCTCAACCGGCGACTTGGGATTGGGAAAGGCCTGCGACGGCGAGGACATCCGGGTGGTTTGGTCAGCCCCAGCCACAACCATCTCGATGGGGATCGACCTCAAGGTTCGATGATGATCGAGGTGAGGGTTCCTCGAACCTGGGTTCGATGAGAACTAGCACCGGGTTTGGTGGTTCGCATGTCCGATAAAAATACTTCTTCCCTCATGCTATGGCAGTACTACGGTCATGCCACAATCCATGTATAGTTGTGCAATTTAAGAATCGCGGTCCCTTCTGATTTTGAGGCCACGTCTGAAAGCACTGCAGGAAAACGCGTAAACGTGACACAATCTGGTTGACAATCCGCGTCGATGTATTACTTCCGGTTTCTCTTGCGAAGGCATTTGACGCAAGTACTGGCTTTGGAACGTTTGGTGACAACGCGTCCGACTCCGACCAGGCTATCGCGGGGGTTGACGGGAGAGCGAAAGTATTCTTGGGGGGTGGGGGGGAGTTCGAGAGACAAGAACACAGGTCCACGTGTGTCAGGAAAAGCCCAAAATGAGAGTTAGCTCTAAAGTAAGTCAATTAACGTTTAAAAGTCAATTAGAGCTACCTACCTGAGCCAGGCGCAGTGGTACTACACTCCAAATCAGTTCGCAGTGAGAGCTATCTCGAACTTTCCTCCGGCACGTCCAAGGTAAGAACGCCGGACCAAATGCACATGGCATGAGGTATGCATTTTCCGTCTCTTACGTCCGCGATATAACTGAGATTAAGTTGCATCGAGCATCCGCTGCGACGAGGGCGCGCGGGGCGTTTCACTCGACTCGACCTGGCACAGTGATCGCCGAGAGGCTGTGAGAGGATTCTGAAAAAACCCTCAATCTCTGCCGTTTGAGGCCCCCCTTGGAACCCTGTTATCGCATTAAAGTTCGCTACGTGTTTTAAAATAAAGTGTGGCACGCGATAGTCTGGCGCTGAAGAGTTTACAAAAGCGCGAACCGTTCACGTTTTTGCAAACGAGCCACGGTAGGCGCCATGCTCCGCCAACGAACAACCGGACGCGGCCAAAACCCTCACGCAATAGGTATCCGGATATTACTATTCAAATACAAAGCAACCATAGAATAAACAGGGACCTAGGTCGTGGCGGCCGGTCTGCACTTATTAATGATAGATCGTCCAAACTTGTTCAAAAACGTCCTGCGTAACTTCTCTCCCATCGCAATCTCCTTCTCTATCCGGAGACCCCTAGTATGCCGTTGCCCATGATCCAAGAACACAGCCGATACCTAGGTGGAACCCCACGCTCGTCCTCCGCGGCGTTTTCGCCGTTACGGCTAGGCGTCGATTTACCCCTCGTCCGTGACCCTGCCGTCCGTCTCGGAATGGAAGATGTAGTCCGGATCCGACGTGGTGTTGTTGGAACAGTAGCAGGTGCGGCAGTGGGAATAACCGACGGTGCATCGGCTCGCATAGGGTTCTCGTCGTCGCCGGGTAATCAAACCAGTCCAACGTCTGTGATGTGGAGACTTGGTGCTTGAGACCGAGATAGGTCCCTCATTGTTGGACCCTCCTCTGGCTGGAGCCTGGCGATAGGCGTAACCGCTGCACCTGCCCCGTCAGCGAATAACCGTGTTCGCCGCTTGCTCGGCGTCCCCATGGTCTCATCTTCGAAAGGCTCCCCTTCATTAACTTCGGGCATAGACTTCATGAACACCACACGTTTCGAAGGAGTATCCTGTTCAGCCCCTTCTAACGCTGAAAGCTTCCGTTTCAAGGTTGACTTGCTCCGTGGTTTCGAGACCGAGCGGGATACCGAGGAGTTGTCACGGCGTGGTTTGGAAGGGATGAGACTTGCGGAAGATGTGGGGGTGTTGTTCTTTAAGAGGGCTTGTCGGTCCTGATGGATCTGAGCTTTGATATGCGAATATGCCGCGCTCATGACCCTCATAAAATTATCGAAGGTTTCACCAGGGAGTCCATACTTCAGTTTGACCATTTTCGGTTCGATGCGCTGAGACTTGACAAAAGCAGTGTGGAAATTTGAGCTCAAACGTGCCCATTCCGATACACCTACAGAGAAACGCACCTTAGAGGTTTCACATACCCAAGCAAACACTACGCATCTAAGAAGCGTTACGTTCTTGGCCACCTTCACATCCGAGTCGCGTAGTTCCCCACTGCCGAGTAACGCAGCTTCGGCGCTCTCGAACCACCCCAGTAGCACCGACTGGTAACGTCGGAGCCCGAACACCTGCATCAGTTTCATGTATGTCACAGCATCTCCATCGCATTCCTCAGTACGAGACTTGAATGGTCCTATCTCCACGAGGTCTTGAACAATCCCGAGTATCTTCTTGAACATCACCGGACGGACACAGGAAGCACTCGCAGCAGTGTTGTAATCAACATCAGTCGAGTTGAGGCTGAAATAAGATTCAGTTACCCACACACGAGGGCAAATACGGTCGATACAAACGTACTGGACACAAGCCAAGTAAGCAGCGATCGCGGGAACAGCTATCACACCCGCTCCGAGCTCGTGGCCAGACCCGGGCGCGGTCTTGACTTGGGCTTGCCCACGGATTTGTTTCGCCAGATCAAATGCCTCCGGATCGAGTTGGAACCGTCTGAGCTGGGCATCTATGGGCTGTGCCATCTTTGGATACAGACGGAGCAGTAGCGGAACGTAGCGAGCGAATGAAGTGATATGACAGAACGCGATCGGATGCGCGAACCGCAGTGGTATAGGGCAGGTCATATCGTGTTCAATATCTGCCTTGGAACGGTTGTGGTCTCCCGGGAAATATTCCGTAATATCTCAACTGACTATCTAACACAATTGCTCGACTGTTCTAATTCCGCCCGATGTTTCATGAGCCGTTCCAGCTCCCTTGAATCCACCGTTGCATCCCAGACCAGGGGCGAAAGTTGTGATCTCGCCTCCTTCCCCAACCAATGTTGGGGCACCATCGTTCGCATAGCAACAGGACATCGAGCAAAAGGGTGAAAAGCATCCCATGAGCAGAGCATGCCTCGCCCAGGAAGCGAACCGCGTTCCACTGGGGAGAAGTGTGAGGTCCAAAACTATCGGGCAAGGAAGCGAGGAAAGGTATCCAAAAAAGGTACCCCGAACTCGATTCGCGTACGCGCCCAGATCAAATGAGGTTGTTGGAGTGACCGTAGTTCTTTGTGAACGAAGACTTGGACATGGACTTCGGGAACGAGCAAATATATGCAGGAAAGTACTGCCCGCACCAACAACAAGGGCACAGTATCGCGAGAGCTGAGCGCGTGACCGGCGACGCATGCATAATGCATGATGACGCATCTCAACGAGAAGTTGCGTTCGGGGAAGGCTATACCTGAAAAGTATACCTTTCCACAACTTCCCCGAGCGAGATCCAAGACCGAACATCGCCGTCTGATTCTGGGACTGTGATAAACACGGGAAGGGGACCGGTGCGGCGGTCAGGCCCGTGCACAATTAAGAGGATGACTCTGGTTCCCTTGGCATGAGTGGGAGTTTGGACAATGTGCTGATGCTATGTTGTTTGGGAGGTGGGGAATGAGGGACTTTTGGATGTAGGTCGCTTTTGGTCAGCACGTGACGCAAGCTGAGCTTAACGGCGGTTTTGGTCGCCGGTGAGGTATGTATGCATATGAAATTTGATCACGGATGTTCTTGAAGGCTTGCGAGTTACAGATTAATCTAAGAATTGTGGGGTTCACGCCGGGATCGTGAGATCCGAGGTCCACCTTCTCCTTCCCTTCCAAGTCCGTTAATTCAGGATAAAGCGGTGCGCGGGACAACGTACCTAGCTGGAATAAAACGTTTCCCCTCGCGCGCCAGCTGGCAGAATTCATCGTGGATACTGTGGAGTCCGCCTGAGGAACTGACACGAGTTTTGGTTTTGGGTCCGTGATCGAGTAGGACGCCCATGGGTAACCCGGGTGCTTAGTGTGCATGGACGGGTGCGGTACGCGTACGGGATTGCGGATTGAGTTGGGATGCCGGATGGGGGAGAGGCGGACTAAGGTATCGAAAATGGATGAACATGCCTACATCTCCATAGACACGTCCCTATTGACCATTTCAACCCTTAAGTTAACCTGGAAGGGATAAATATACGGTGACGGTAGAAGTAGGCGGACATACCTGATAGCCTAGTACCGCACGAATATGATATCGTGTCTTAGATGTCGGAATGCTCGGTATCCACGTCCAGTTATTGTGATGCAGTCCCCTGAGGATCATCGGCACCACTCCGACGGAGAGAACAGCTGGACTCGAAACGAAAAACTATTCGTCACGGCCCCTGTTGTCCTCCTGGTTCAGGCGAGTAAAGCGGCAATTACGAGGTCCGAACAGGAGTGGGATATTCGGTTCGATACTACATCGGGCGTAGGGCCGCGCGGTAATTCAGTGCTCAGCATTCGATCAGAAGTGGATGGGTGTGTGATACCCAATCATCCTGCCGCGCATATTGGGTATGTATAGAGGAGGCCTATTTGAGCGTTAGTCGGCGAGAATATATCGCGTTTTCGAGGTAACACCGGAACCCCGCGCACCGTTTCGTTGTCCGGGGCAGGGGAGAGCGGTGGTTGTGTTGCGCCAGTGACGGCACACGTGAGCAGTGGTGCAGACGAGGTCTTTGTAGGAAGTGAGGGAGGGTGGAATGAACGTAAGGACCTCTGAAGGGAGACGGGCAATCGATTTCCGGGGTTTTCATTGAGTGGATCATCAAACCGCATGTTTAGCCTCTAGTCCCATGTTATGTAGCTAGGAACACAGCGTGAAGTTAAGTAAGGATAGAATGGGCGGGACTGAGACGTACCCCACGCAAGTCCGAAGCCACTGCCTGTCGCAACAGCTCTTCAAGCTTTACCCCAGACGCGCAGCAGCTCCTGGAACCGATTTGTGACCAGGAATTTCCTCGTACTAGTGCCCATAACCCGGTGGGGGTCGAGCGGGAGGGTGGGACAGCCCGTGGTTTTTTCGAAGATAGGTAATGAATCGATTGAAACCCGTTTAACAAAACCCCACGGATCTTTGTGAGGCAGAATTTCTCGTTAAATGCATGTTGAGGGGTCCAAGATTACGCGTCGTGTCGGACGAAGACTCTGAAGAATGCTTGTAGCTGGTATGAGTAGTTGCATTGAGTCAAACCCGACGATCAACCTACGATCGGTCGTTCGGCCCGCTCATCAAGTAACGACCACTGGCTCTGGTGGTTTCACTCTCCTTTGAGCCAGAACCTGTCCCTGCGACCTCGCTTTTGTTCGAGCAATGCTTAGTGCTCAGCCTCGGGCTGGGGGTCGATTGCTGCACCCCTCTTCCTCGTGCAACTTGGTAGACGGCCAACTGTGTCCTCGAAGCTACCGCCGGATTCCCTGAGAACATACCACTGTGGCGCGGGGTTAGGTGACTTTAAGATTTTTTTTAACTGGGAAGAGTCGCGGCTCACTCCACTTCCAGGACCTCGTCCACTCTTTCCGGAGGTGAATACATACCCGGACCTTTCAGGGCGATCCCCATGATGACTACTGGTGCGTGATTAATTGTAAGTCGGCGGTCCGGGCGCTACACGTTTGATCGGTTTCGGCCGATCAAGGTGTCAGCGTCGCGGGGGTTCGACGACAAACGAGTTTTAAGAGACTTCGAGAGAGAAAGGTAACCGGGCTCTTTTCGAGAGTAGGTTGTAGCTACAGTACATGGTATCTAGTTCTTATATACTGTAGCTACGAGGTAATGAAATCATAGTAGAAATTCGAGTGAAAAACATGAGTGGTAACTACATGGGTCTGGACCCTTGGTCCGGTTCGGCTAACTAAGGGGCCGGTTCTTACATCCGCCCTCCCAGTTGGGTTCTACACGACTGAAGGTAAACATAGGAAAGAAAAACATGTACTAGTACTTGGTCCGTAGGGTGAAAGAAAAAAAATTTCTACACTACTTCAGATAACGAACTCGTCGTTGTTCTCTCCGTTCATAACGATGTCCGCATCGTTTCCTGATCCAATCTCAGCGTTGGCGAACTCGCTGAAGAAAGCAAGGTCGTCGGCCTGAGGAGTTGCTTCGGCGGCGATAGTGATGACAGCGGGTCCAATCTGGACGTTGGAAGATGATGCGATCAGCTGGGGGGTCGGAATAGAAGCGGCGATCGTGCCGTGGTTACGCCTCGGGTCGCGTGTAGCGGGGTTGCTGCGCTTTCCCCTCCTGTTAGCCTGTCCGCCTCCTCTTCCTCCCATACCTCCCCTTCCGCGGGTCTGGTTGGGTGGAGGAGCTGGGCGACGAGGAACGTACTTAGG
>Ga0307515_10020192_pt1 | contig 11909 bp, 10 predicted proteins | sample 17_EM_MG_FD_194513 | JGI IMG/M metagenome (GOLD analysis project Ga0307515, IMG submission 194513) | Populus trichocarpa ectomycorrhiza microbial communities from riparian zone in the Pacific Northwest, United States - 17_EM | ecosystem: Host-associated > Plants > Roots > Unclassified | place...
GCCTCCGCGAAGGCGAAGCTCTCATAGGCCTGGCGACAAGTCGCGAAGTCCTCGGCCCCGACGGCGCGGCCGCCGAAGAAGCTGCGCTCGACCACGGCGGCGATTTCGCTGAACGTCCGGCGCACGCGTTCGGGCACGCCCTCCAGCCGGGCGATGTCGCGGCTGGTCAGGGCGGGCGAAATCAGGTCCGGGCGCTTGACCTCGATGTCCTCGATGCTGCGGAACAGGATCAGGTGAACCGCCTCGGCGAAGCGGCCGGCGGCGGCCAGGCGGTCGGCGTCCTCCAGCAGGGTCCGGGCCTTGGCGACGCTGGGCCGCCAGTCCTCGGCGCCCAGCGTCGGGCCCTTGTGCCGCTTGAAGGCCGGCCAGCGGGTGGCGATCAGCTCGCGCCCCAGGAAATAGAGGATCATCGCCGCGCCGAGGATCAGCATGCCCCAGAACACATAGACCAGGAACGGCGCGAGGGCGTTCAGGGCCTTGCCGATGGCGACCAGCCAGTCCGGCGCGTCGGGCGGCTTGGGCGCGGCGGTGGGTTCGAACTGCAGGGTCTTGTCGCGCAGCAAGGTCGCGTGGGCGTGCGCGACGGCGTCCGACGCGCCGTCGAAACGCGAGGTCGCCACACTGCGATCCGCCCCAGCCCCCGCCGTCAAAACGCCTACTCCCGACTGCCCCGCTCGCAGTGCTACGCGATTCAACTTTCAGTGTCGCCACTATCCGGACCGAGCGCGCGATTTCGATCGGCGTGCGGAGGGCCGAGATCGATTCGGCGCCGTCCACGCAACGCCCGCCTCCCGAGTGGGCAGGCGCTCGACACGTTACTCCGCGACGCTGTGCGACGTAGAACGCCGCCGACCGCCGAAGCGGTGACTTTACGCAATTATTTCAAGAGATTGATTGGTAGGCCGGGTGGGGTTCGAACCCACGACCATTCGATTAAAAGTCGAATGCTCTACCACTGAGCTACCGGCCCGCATCGACACGGCGGGAGGCCGGTGGAAGCGGCGCGGAACATAGTCGGGGGGCGTGCGCGCCGCAAGCGCGCTTTCGCACAGCGAGGGAGATGACGAACGCGCCTTCTCCGCGTTAGGCTTGCCTCATGCGCAGTCTGTTGCTTCTCACTGTCGTCCTTCCCGTGCTGGCCGCCTGTGCGTCCACCGCCGAACCGCCGCCGCAAAAGATCCAGACCACCTCGGACGCCAACAAGGACGGCCTGGGCGGTGCGGCGCAGGCCCCGCTGCGTGACATGAACCTGGTGCGCACCAAGATCCCGCCCGTCCTGCTGGCGGCCATGGCCGATCCCTATGCCCGGCCGCCGGGCAAGAAGATCACCTGCGACACGCTGATCATGCTGGTCGCCCCGCTGGATCTGGCCCTGGGCGAAGACGTCGATCGCCGTCCGCCGGAAGACAACGAAGACCTGCTGGATCGCGGCAAGCGCATGGCCGGGAACAGCGCCCTGGGCGCCGTGGCCAGCGCCGCCCAGGACCTGATCCCGATGCGCGGCTGGGTTCGCAAGCTCAGCGGCGCGGAAAAGCACGACAGCCTGGTGCAACACGCCATGGCCTCGGGCGCGATCCGGCGGGCCTATCTGAAAGGCCTGGGCGAGGCCCGCGGCTGCGATCCGCCCGCCACGCCCCAGCACCTGGCCACACCCGCCGCGCCGGTGGTCGAGAAGCGCTTCCCGTGGATGAAGGATGAGCCGGTTGTCGACACGCCCGTGGTCGAGACTCCGGACGCCGACGCGCCGGCGGTGGGCGCGCCGCCAGCCCAGCCGGTCTCGCCACCGGCCAAGAAGAAGAAAAAGCCGTTCTATAAGATCTGGTAGCGGGCCACGGCCTTGGTCGCGCGGATTGGCGTCCAGGCTCGCGACGCGTCTCAGGCGATCTGGGTCCCCGAGACAGCCGGAACAGTCTGCCTCAAGGCGCTCAGCAGACCGTCGATGGAATAGGGCTTGCTGAGCAGCTGAAAGCCATGCGTGCCTTCCTCGGCCAGCACATGGCTGTAGCCGCTGGTCAGGACCACCTCCAGGTGGGGCCACGACTTGCGAATCTCCTTGCCCAGCTCGATGCCGCTCATGCCGGGCATGACGACGTCGGTGAACACCAGGTCGAACTCCTCTTGGCGTACGCGCAGCACGTCGAGCGCGGCCTGGGCGTCGCCCACCCAGGTCACCGCCTGTCCCAGTTCCCGCAGAAGGTCGGCGGCGAAGCCTCCGACGCCCTGATTGTCCTCGACAAGCAGGATCGAACGGCTGGGAAGGGCGGCGAGGTCGATGCTCGGCGGCGCCGCGGGCGTCGGCAGAGCCTTGCCCGTGGCGCGAGGCAGATAGAGGGTGAAGGTCGTGCCCACGCCCACCTGACTGCTCACGGCGACCTCGCCCCGGGACTGCTTGGCGAACCCGTAGACCTGGCTGAGGCCAAGGCCCGTCCCCTTGTCGACATCCTTGGTGGTGAAGAACGGCTCGAAGATTCTGCCCAAGGTATCGGGTTCTATGCCCGATCCGTTGTCGGCGATTTCCACGGCGACGAAATCACCCGAGGCGGCGGCATGGCCGCGGACGGCCGGCACGCCGTCGGCCGCCCCCGTTCTGATGCGGATCGCGCCGCCACGTGGCATCGCGTCCCGCGCGTTGATGATCATGTTGAGCACGGCCGTTTCGAACTGGCTGGGATCGGCCATCACCAGATGCACGGCGTCGGCGAGCTCGACGTCGACGGAGACCAGCGCGCCGATCGTCGTGGAGATGATCTGCTGCAGGCTCCGCAGCCGCGCGCCGACGTCGAACACTTCCGGCTGCAGCGGTTGGCGGCGGGCGAAGGCCAGGAGTTGCCCCGTGAGCACGGTGGCGCGGCTGGCGGTCTCCGCGATGGCGTCAACATAGCGCGCGCGTTTTTCCTCGCTCAGGCCTGGGCGACGCAGATAGTCGGCCGAGGCGCGGATGACGGTCAGCAGGTTGTTGAAGTCATGGGCGACGCCGCCGGTCAACCGGCCGATGGCCTCCATTTTCTGGGCCTGCAGCAAGGCCTCGCGCGATCGCTCGATCTCCTCCTGGGCGAGACGGCGCTCGGTGATGTCGCGCGTGACCTTGGCGAAGCCGATCAACTGGCCGGCGTCATCGCGGATCGGGTCGATCAGCACGTGGGCCCAGAAGCGCTCGCCACCCTTGCGGACCCGCTGGGCCTCGCCCTCGAACTTGCCCTCGCGCAGCGCCGTCGCCAGAGAGCGCGCCGGCTCGCCGCGTTCCCGGTCCTCAGGCGTGTAGAAGACCGAGAAGTGTTGTCCGACGATCTCGTCGGCCGTGTACCGCTTGATCGCCTGGGCCCCCGGGTTCCAGTTGCTGACCCGACCGTCGGGGTCGAGCATGCAGAGCGCGTAATCGCGCACCCCCTGGACCAGCAACCGAAAGCGCCGCTCGCTCTCGATCAGGGCGTCGTGGGCGGCCTTCTTGTCGGAGATGTCGCGGGTGATCTTGGCGAACCCGATGACCGCGCCGTTTTCAACGACGGAATCGATGACGACGTGAGTCCAGAAGCGCGTGCCGTCCCTGCGCAACCGCCAGCCTTCCGATTCGAAACGGCCATGATCGCGCGCGATTTGCAACGCCGTGGCGGGCAGACCGATCGCGCGGTCCTCCTCGGTGTAGAAGCGCGAGAAATGCTGGCCGATGATCTCGGCCGCCGCATAGCCCTTGAACCTCTGGGCGCCGGTATTCCAGGTGGCGACGTGACCCTCAGCGTCGAGCAGATAGATCGCGTAGTCCTTGACCGCGCCGATCAGAAGTTCGAAGCGCTCGGATTGCGCCAGGTCGGTCAGGAGACGGGGCTGGGGCTCGGTCATGCCGACGTTGTAGGACCCAATCGGACCGGTCGCCAAGGGCATCCTACATGGCTTTTGCTAGCCGCCTTGCTGCCGCGCCGCGAAGTCCCGGCGGAACGCCTCGAACCGGCCCTCGGCGATCGCGTCACGCATCGCCGCCGTCAGGGCCTGGAAGAAGGCGATGTTGTGCCACGACAGCAGCACCTGGCCGAGAATCTCCTCGGCCTTGAACAGGTGACGCAGATAGGCCTTGGAATAGTCGCGGCTGGCCGAGCAAGTGCTGGTGGGATCCAGCGGCGCCTCGTCGTCGGCGTAGCGGGCGTTCTTGATGTTGATCGCCCCGTCCCAGGTCCAGGCCTGGCCGTGGCGGCCCGAGCGGGTGGGCAGGACGCAGTCGAACATGTCGACGCCGCGATAGACGGCTTCGACGAGATCGATGGGCTTGCCGACGCCCATCAGGTAGCGCGGCTTGTCGGCGGGCAGCATGGCGGGCGCGTAGTCCAGCACCTCGCACATCGCCTCGTGCCCCTCCCCGACCGCCAGCCCGCCCAGGGCGTAACCGTCGAAGCCGATCTCCTGCAGGCGTTCGGACGACTCCTGGCGCAGGTTGCGGAAGGTCGAGCCCTGCTGGATGCCGAACAGCACCTGGCTGTCGCGCGCGCCGAAGGCGTTCTTGGAGCGCAGCCCCCAACGGGCCGACAGCTCCATGCCCTCGCGGGCCCGCTTTTCCTCGGCGGGCCAGGCCACGCACTCGTCCAGCTGCATGACGATGTCGCTGCCCAGCAGGTCGGCCTGGATCTCCATCGAGCGCTCGGGGCTGAGCACGTGCTTGGAGCCGTCGATGTGGCTGGAGAAGGTGACGGCCTCCTCGGTGACCTTGCTGATTCCCGACAGGCTCATCACCTGGAAACCGCCGCTGTCGGTCAGGATCGGCTTGTCCCAGCGCATGAACTTGTGCAGGCCGCCCAGGCGCTTCACCCGCTCGGCCGTGGGCCGCAGCATCAGGTGGTAGGTGTTGCCCAGGATGATGTCGGCGCCGGTGTCCTTGACCTGGTCGACGGTCATGGCCTTGACCGTGGCGGCGGTGCCCACCGGCATGAAGGCTGGCGTGCGGATGTCGCCGCGCGGGGTCTTCAGAACGCCGGTGCGGGCCGCGCCGTCGGTGGCGGAGATCTCGAAGGGGAAAGCGGCCATCAGGTTTGCTCGGGATCGGCGCGGAACAGCAGGCTGCCGTCGCCATAGGAATAGAAGCGATAGCCGGTGGCGATCGCATGCTCATAGGCCGCCTTCATCACGGCCTGGCCCGCGAAGGCGCTGACCAGCATGAACAGGGTCGACTTGGGCAGGTGGAAATTGGTCATCAGCACGTCGGCGGCGCGGAAGCGGTAGCCGGGGGTGATGAAGATCGCCGTCTCGCCAGCGAACGGCTGGATCACCCCGTCCTCGCCCGTGGCGCTCTCCAACAGGCGCAAGGACGTGGTGCCGACACAGACGATGCGGCCGCCGGCGGCGCGCGCGGCGTTCAGGGCGTCGGCGACGGCGGCGGGAACCTCGCCGAATTCGGCGTGCATCCTGTGTTCGGCCACCACGTCGGTCTTGACCGGGAGGAAGGTGCCCGCGCCGACATGCAGGGTGACGAAGTGCAGGCTGACGCCCCGCGCCTTCAGGCGTTCCAGCAAGTCAGGCGTGAAGTGCAGGCCCGCTGTCGGGGCGGCCACCGAGCCGTCTTCGCGGGCGTAGACGGTCTGGTAGTCGGCGCGGTCGCGGTCGTCTTCGGCCCGCTTGGCGGCGATGTAGGGCGGCAGAGGCATCTCGCCGTGGGCGGCGACGGCCAGGTCCAGGTCGACGCCGGAAAAGTCGAAGGCCAGCTCGATCTCGCCGCCCTCGTGCTTGGCGACCACGGTGGCGTCCAGCATGCCGGCCTGGCAGGCGCGGTCGGCGTCGTGACCGAAGGCGATGCGGTCGCCTTCCTTGAGGCGCTTGCCGGGACGCATGAAGGCGACCCAACGATCCGGCGCGATGCGGCGATGCAGGGTGGCCTCGACCGCGACGGGCGATCCGTCGCCGCCGCCGGTCCCGCGCCCGGCCCGCAGGCCCATCAGGCGCGCCGGGATCACCCGGGTGTCGTTGAACACCAGGGCGTCGCCGGGACGCAGGAAATCGGGCAGCTCACGGACGATGTGATCGGCCAACTCTTCGCCGGGGCGCACCACGAGCAGGCGCGCGGAATCCCGCGGTTCGGCTGGCCGCAGGGCGATCGCCGCGTCGGGCAGGTGAAAATCGAAGTCGGAAAGGCGCATGGGGCGGCTTCAAGGCCACGGCGGCCCCCTCAGGTCAAGCGTAGAGGCGTCGCGCGACCGCCGGGCCGGCTGGACAAACCTCGTCGGAGGTCGCCATCCTAGCGCCCGACGCCATCCGGGGGGAACCATGACCGTCGCCACGAGCCGCTTGCCGGCCCTGATCGTATGCCTCGCCTTGGCCGCCTGCCGGCCCGTGACCGAGACCAAGAAGGCCGAGACCGCCCCGCCCGCCTCGACCGCGCCCGCCGCCCAGCCGGCCGCGCCGGTGACCTTTTCGCACGACCCGGCGCTGGACAGCTTCGGCTACTATTTCACAGACACCGAGGTCCGGTCCGGACCCCTGAAACTGACCTCCCTGAACATCGGCCAGTCCGGCGACTTCGCCGATTGGGAGGCGGGCAAGCGCCCCGCGACCTACGCCCCGATTTTCCTGGAATTCGAAGACGTCACCAGTCCGATGGCCGAGAACGAGCTGGGCCAGACCTATCACACCGTCTCGGTGCGGGTTATGCCAACCGCCTACCGCGTGGACGGACAGGAAATCAGCTTCCACGGCGTCGACCCGCGCCTGGGCCAGGTGACCTTTACCGGCGCCTTCGACGTGGAGGCCCTCAAGGCCGCGAAGGCCGCGGGGCCAGGCGAAACCCGGCCCGTGCTGAAGGGTGGTTTGCAGGTCGGCGATCAACAAATTCGCAACATCAGTTTTATGTACTTCGGGGGCGAGTAAGGCAGACGCGAACGTCATGCCGCCGTGTTAAGGCCCGCCCATGCGCATGATCCTGCACCTCGCCAACCTGTTCGCTCGCGGCACCGCCCCGATGCTCGGCGTCGTCGCCGCGATCACCGGCCTGGCCTGCCTGGGCGGCGTGTTCAGCGACAAGCTGGACGCCCTGACCCACGTCGCCCCCATCTGGCTTTGCCTGGGGTTGGCGGCGATGGTTCTGGCCGGCCTCGTCTCGCGCGACGGCGAGCGCCGGGCGATCATCAGCCTGGCCGCCGTCGGCGTGCTGTCGACAGCCCTGCTGATCGTTCCCGAAGTCCTGTCGGCCCTTCACAGGCCGGCCAAGCCGGTGGCCGGGGCGACGGTAAAAGTGGTCCAGTTCAACGTCTGGGGCGAGAACAACAATCCCAAGATTACCGCCGACTGGGTTCTGGCGCAGAAGGCCGACGTGGTGATGATCGAGGAAGGCGGCGGCACGGCTTTTCCGGTCGTGCGCGCCCTGGCCAAGGCCTATCCCCATCACCTGACCTGCCGCGACCGCCAGGGCTGCGACACCTGGATCTTCAGCCGCTGGCCGCTGCTGGCCCACCGCTCCTTCACCGAGGACAACCTGCCGCTGTTCGGAGCCTGGGCGACCCTGGACCATCCCAGGGGTCCGTTCACGGTCGCCGCCACCCACTTCGTCTGGCCGATCCCAGCAGGGCGACAGCAAGCCCAAAGCCGTCTGCTGGTGAAGATTCTCTCGCCCTTCCCGAAGGACACCTTGATCGTCACCGGCGATTTCAATTCCACGCCCTGGTCGTTCAGCCTGCGTCGCCAGGACAAGGCGCTGGGCCTGCAGCGGCGCACGCGGGCCCTGGCCAGCTGGCCCAGCGGCGAATTCTCCCGCGTCGCCAGCGCCCCCTTCCCCATCCTGCCGATCGACCAGGTCTATGCCGGCAAGGCGTGGAAGACGGTCAAGGTCGAGCGCGGACCCAGCCTGGGCTCGGATCACCGGCCCGTGGTCGTGACGCTGACCCGCTGACCGCCCAAGAAAAAGGCCCCGGTTTCCCGGGGCCCTTCGCTTTCAGCGTCGTCCTTCGCGCCTTAAGCGTCGGCGGCGATCTTGGCGCTGAGGATCTTGCCCGGCTCGCGCGGCGGCTCGCCCTTGGGCAGCGCGTCGACATGGTCCATGCCTTCGACCACCTGGCCCCAGACGGTGTACTGGTTGTCGAGGAAGGTGGCGTCGTCCAGGCAGATGAAGAACTGGCTGTTGGCCGAGTTCGGATCGGGGGTGCGGGCCATCGAGACCACGCCGCGCACGTGCGGCTCCTTGGAGAACTCGGCCTTGATGTCCGGCTTGGCCGAACCGCCGCGGCCGGTGCCGGTCGGGTCGCCGCCCTGGGCCATGAAGCCTGGGATTACGCGGTGGAACACCACGCCGTCATAGAAGCCCTCGCGGACCAGTTCCTTGATGCGGTCCACGTGGCCCGGAGCCAGGTCGGGACGAAGCTTGATCGTGACGGGCCCGGACTCGAGCGTCAGGATCAGGGTGTTTTCGAGGTCGGCCGACATGGTCATCCCTTGAGGCTGAAAAAGGCGTTTGGAGGAGTCGCAAGGCTTCTAGCCCGCTTTCCCCAAGGGGGAAACCGCTCCATGGATCCCGAGGACGGATCATTTGCCACAGTTGAGCTTGTGGGCCAGCTTGTGAGCCGGCCTGCGCCCTAGCGGACCTCGACGGCCAGGTCGACGTCGCAGACCGAGAAGTCCGCGCCCTTGAGCTGTCGCACCCGGGCCACTTCGGTCTTGAACCAGGCGCCGCCGGTGTCGGCCACCCGCACCGTCGGGCGCTCGCCCTGCGGGATATCCGACAGCAGCCGCACCTTGACCATCTTGTCCTGGGGCTTCTCCACGGGTTCGCCGGTCTTGATGGCCCGCACCACGTCCAGCCCCGACAGCACGCGACCGAAGGCCGTGTAGCGCTTGTCGAGCGAGGGATAGGGCTGGCGCATCAGGAAGAACTGGCTGTTGGCCGAATTGACGTCCTCGTCGCGGGCCTCGCCCACCACGCCGGGGCAGTAGGTTCCCCAGGCCGAGACCTTCTTGTCGGACGACACCTCCGAGAAGCTCCAGGCCTGGCTGACGACCGGCAGCGACTTGAGAAAGCCCACCTCGGTCCCGGCCGGCGCGGCCACCGCCGCGAACGGCGTGGTCGCGGCCCGGCGGAACGTGAACTCGGACTTCAGGTTGGGCTTCTTCGTACCGCCCTCCCCGGTGTCGTCCGGATCGCCGGTCTGGGCCATGAAGCGGTCGATGACCCGGAAGAACGTGCGGCCGTCATAGACCCCCTCGCGGGTCAGCTCCTGGAACCGCGCCACGTGACCGGGCGCGGCCTCGGGGACCAGTTCCAGGACGATCCGCCCCTTGTTGGTGTCGATCACCACCACGTTCTCGGCCGGCGGTACGCGCCAGTCCGCCGCCTTGGGCGCGGGGACTCTAGGCGCGGCTTTCGGCGCGGCCTGGGCGGCGGTGACGGCCAGCAGGCCCGCGAGGACGGCGATCGACGGTCGGAGCATCTATTTCACCTGGACTGGAACGGTGATGTCGCAGGGCCCGAAGGCGCCGCCCATCTCAGCCCGCTTCTTCTCGACCAGGGCCTTGAAGGCGGCCGAGCCGGTGTTCATCACCTGGATGCTGGGACGCTGGGCGGCGGGGATGTCGGACAGCAGGCGCACGGTGATCATCTTGTCCTGCGGCGCGACCACCGGCTCGCCGCTCTTGATGGCGCGGATGGTCTCCAGGCCGGTCAAGGCGGTCCCGAAGGCGGTGTAGGTCTTTTCCAGCGAGGCGACGTGCTGGCGCATGAAGAAGAACTGGCTGTTGGCGCTGTCGGGATCGCCGGCCCGGGCCATGCCCAGCACGCCGGGGCAGAAGGCGCCCCAGGCCGAGACCTTGCCGTCGACGGTCATGGCCGCCAGGGCGCTGTTCTGGCTGTAGACCGGCAGGGCGCCGACGAAGCCCATCTCGGTCGTCCCCGCCTTGCCCTGCGGCGCGTAGCCCGCGCCGCGGCGGAAGGTGAACTCGGCCGTCACGTTCGGTTGGTCCGAACCGCCGGTGCCGTCGTTCTTGGGATCGCCGGTCTGGGCCATGAAGCTGTCGATGACCCGGAAGAAGGTCTGGCCGTCATAGAAATGCGCCTTGGCCAGGTCCCGCACCCGCGCCACGTGGTTGGGAGCCGCCTCGGGCGTCAGCTCGGCGATGATCCGGCCCTTGTTGGTCTCGATCACCAGGACGTTGTCGGGATCGGGCGTACGCCAGTCGGAGGCCTGCTGGGCGCTGGCGGCTGAGGCCGCGGTAAGCGCCAGGACGGCGGCGATGGACGCAAGCTTCATGGAGATCCCCGATAGAACTGGTCAGACGGCGTAGAACGCCGCCGCGCCGACGACAAGTGGCGCCGCGTTAGAGCCGACGATTCCGGCGAGTTTGGGGTGGAGATTGAAACCTGCCCCCTACGGGTCGCTTCGCGACCGTCTTCCCCCATAGGGGGAAGAGCCTCCGGGCGAGCGCGGCGCGAAGGCTCCGCCCCCTATGGGGGCGGACAGGCGGCGCAGCCGCCAGGTGGGGGCAAGTTGGTATGATCCCATATGGGGATATCCCAACCCGGTTCGCCCGTGGTCTTTGAGGCCCACAAGATCACGATCAAGACGCCCTCAAGGCGCGCACACAAGGGAGGGACCGAATGGATCTCAAGCTCAAGGACCGGCGCGCGCTCGTTACAGGCAGCAGCAGCGGCATCGGCGAAGCCATCGCCCGCCTGTTGGCGCAGGAGGGCGCCGCCGTGGTGGTTCACGGCCGCAACCGCGAGCGGGCCGAGAAGGTCGCCGCCGAGATCAAGGCCGCGGGCGTCGCGATCGGCGACCTGTCGACCGACGAGGGCGCCGCCGCCGTTCACGAACAGGCGCGGGCCGCCCTGGGCGGCAATATCGAGATCCTGATCAACAACGCCGGCGGCAGCTCGACGGGCAACACCTCGCGCCCGCCGCTCGACATCGGCGTGGCCGACTGGCTCTCGAACTACAACGCCAACACGCTGGGGGCGGTGCGCCTGGTCCTGCTGGCCGTGCCGGACATGGTCGCCGCCAAGTTCGGACGGGTCATCAATGTCTCCAGCGCCGTGGCCATCCAGCCAAACAATCTTGGTACGGACTATTCGGCCGCCAAGGCCGCGCTGAACAACTTCACCGTCAGCCTGGCCGGATCGCTGAAGGGCGTCGGAGTCACCGTCAACACCGTCACGCCCGGGGTGATCATGGTGGACGGCCTGATCCGCTTCGGACGCGCCCGGTACAATGATCCCGAGATGACGATTGAGGACCTCACCCAGCGCCTGGCCGGCGAGAAGGTGTTCGACCTGCCGCCGGCCGGCCGGCTGGGCCATCCCGAAGAGGTCGCCCTAGTCGCCTGCACCCTGGCCAGCCCGATCCTCGGCTACGTCACCGGCTCGAACTACCGCGTCGACGGCGGCCAGGTTCGTTCGGTCGCCTGACCCCATAACGATGAGAACTCCCATGTCCGACAAGACCTATCGCGTCATCCAATGGGCCACCGGCGTGGTCGGCAAGGCGGCCCTTCAGCACTTCATCGAGAATCCGATCTTCGACCTGGTCGGCGTTCTGGTCACCAATCCCGACAAGGTCGGCAAGGATGCCGGCGACCTGGCGGGCTTGGCGGCGACCGGCGTGCTCGCCACCGACGATGTCGAGGCGATCCTCGCCCTGGACGCCGACTGCGTGCACTACGCGCCGTTGGTGGCCGACGTCGACACGATCTGCCGCCTGCTGCGCTCGGGCAAGAACGTCGCCTCGGTGGGCGGTCCCTTTTCGCCCCAGCACTATCCCGCCCCTTTCGAGAAGATCGAGGCGGCCTGTCGCGAGGGCGGGGTGTCGTATCACGCCTGCGGGATCCATCCGGGCTTCTCCGGCGACATCCTGCCGCTGACCCTGACGCGGCTGATGAACCGGGTCGACCACATCCAGATCTACGAGTTCATCGACAAGGTTCGCAACCCGATGATCTACACTGAGATGATGGGC
>Ga0307515_10020193_pt1 | contig 11908 bp, 10 predicted proteins | sample 17_EM_MG_FD_194513 | JGI IMG/M metagenome (GOLD analysis project Ga0307515, IMG submission 194513) | Populus trichocarpa ectomycorrhiza microbial communities from riparian zone in the Pacific Northwest, United States - 17_EM | ecosystem: Host-associated > Plants > Roots > Unclassified | place...
AAAGCATTCATGCCCCTCACGCTTCATCTCGTACCATCTTGTCTCTAAAGTCTCGTCCTCCTCATCTTGCTTCTCAACCAAGCGCTACTTTATTAAGAAATAGCTATAATTCATTTTTTTTTTCTTTCTCAACCAATCTAATTTTATCGGATCTCCCTTGTGTTTAGAAATTCTATCAAATTTCAATTGTTATTTGAATTTTTTTTGTCAACGATTAGAATTTATATAAAAAAAAAATTCAAGAAATAAAAATATTAATTCTTTTTCTAAAAAATCACAATTCTGTGATTAGAGTTTTTAAACTCCAAAAATCTCAATTTTAACTTATTTTAATTTAAAAATATTCTAAAAATTTCTATAAAGTTATTTCCAAGCTTGAAGAAACATTTAATCCGTTTAAAAACAGTAAATCAAACGAATCACAACAAGATTCATGGATTTCAATCTACTTTTATAGGGCAAAACCTAATCAAATACACAAATAGTGGGTCGTGGTTGCCTACCAATCCAATCTTCTCTTTTTGCTCACTTGTCAGCTTCAAAGACCCTAGCCAATCAATAGCCGCTATTGCATATACCCATCCATCAAACTCGCACTCGATTCCCCTCCACTTTACAAACACTTGTACTACTGTGCAGTGTCAACGTGAATCCAACACTCATTTGATTTCACGACTCCTACACAGACAGCAGGCCGAGGCAAAGAGGACCTTAAATGGTGACTACATCTTCTTTAAACTTGGTGTTTACTCCCACAAAACCGACATCTCTCTCATGGAAACACTCTTTTCCCTCACCTTTCACAACAGCCAACTGTACCCGCCGCCAAGATAGAAAAGCATATAGATTCGTTGTCTTTGCCACTGTATTGGCTGACCCCAAGCCCACAGTTCTCGTCGCCGAAAAACTCGGAAAAGCTGGTCTCGAGCTACTAAAGACATTTGCGAATGTTGACTGCTCTTACAACCTCAGCCCTGAGGAGTTATGTACTAAGATTTCACTTTGTGATGCGTTGATTGTGAGAAGTGGGACTAAGGTCACCCGCGAGGTTTTTGAACGTTCAGGCGGCAGACTTAAGGTTGTGGGTCGGGCTGGCGTTGGTATTGATAATGTTGACTTGTCGGCTGCCACGGAACATGGGTGTTTGGTGGTTAACGCGCCGACGGCTAATACGATTGCGGCTGCTGAGCATGGGATTGCTTTGCTTACCGCTATGGCTAGGAATATTGCTCAAGCTGATGCCTCTCTTAAAGCCGGTTTGTAAATTATTATTTTTTCTTATTATGTTTTTTTCATACTTCATTTAGTCATTTATTCGAGCAGGTGGCTTGCTTTACCATTGTAGGTTGAATTTTGTTCTTCGGTATGTTGTCTCAATTCTTTGTTCAATTTGTTTCTGTTATAATGATTAATGTGGGTTTGCTTATTTAAAGTTTTAAACCGTACTGCATGGTCAGTGAAAATTTGGAGGATAATGTGATTTGATATTTTTTTTTTAGAGAATTGGCATCCATCAAATCTTGTTTTCTGATATGCACAAAATTGTTGAGATTTAGCAAATTGGTTGTGTTTTGGCCATATCCTTCATCAATAGTTGAGTAATTTCCAAACAATAGCTTATCATGTCTCTGTATCAACCAATTTTTCAAATTTTATGGTAATGACTCATTTTGCATGAACATTAATCATGTTAATAAAATAACTTGTTAATTTATTGTATCTGTCCAGGCAAGTGGCAAAGAAGCAAATATGTCGGGGTTTCACTTGTGGGGAAGACGCTTGCTGTCATAGGGTTTGGAAAGGTTGGTTCAGAGGTTGCTCGGCGTGCCAAAGGTCTTGGCATGCATGTGATTGCACATGATCCTTATGCCCCTGCAGACCGTGCCCGCGCTATAGGTGTGGATTTGTTGACTTTCGAAGAAGCTATATCGATAGCAGATTTCATCTCCCTACACATGCCTCTTACCCCTGCTACATCAAAAATCTTCAACGATCAGGCTTTCTCCCGGATGAAGAAAGGAGTTAGAATTGTCAACGTTGCTCGTGGAGGAGTGATCGACGAGGAAGCTCTAGTTAGAGCTCTGGATTCTGGGATTGTTGCTCAGGTTGTTTTCTTCACCAAGTCCTCATTGCATTATTCCTGTTTTCTTCACCAAGTCCTCATTCGTGCAGGCAGCACTTGATGTCTTTACAGAAGAGCCCCCTCCAAAAGACAGCAGGTTGGTGCTGCATGAAAACGTGACAGTGACTCCTCATCTTGGTGCTAGCACTACAGAAGCTCAAGTATGCATGACCATCTATTTAGGCATCTGGTTTACATCTCATTTTCATCATCTTGCATAATGGTTATGAGATTTAACCAGGAAGGTGTAGCCATTGAAGTAGCGGAAGCTGTTATTGGAGCTTTAAAAGGGGAGCTTGCTGCAACTGCGGTAAACGCGCCAATGGTTACTGCTGAGGTTATCATTTCTTTCAAACCTTTAATCCCTCACCAGCATTTCACTACGGATATTTTATGCATGCCTTTGATGAATCAAATTGGAAATACCTCAAGTCTTAGCTTTCCACCATTTTTATGTGATGTTTATGGATATGATATTATTAGTTGAAGGATTGTGACCTCTCTGCTTTTGATCATGGTGTAGAGGACTTGTTCCCTTTGCTCATGTTTATTTACTTAGTGTAAGGCGGAGAGTCTGAATTTTTTCTCCTCTGATTATTTTTGTTCATTACAGGTTCTAACAGAACTTGCACCGTTTGTCACTCTGTCAGAAAAGCTTGGCAGACTGGCAGCGCAACTGGTTGCCGGTGGAAGTGGTGTACAATCAGTAAAGGTGACTTATGCTTCTGCCAGAGGTCCGGATGATCTCGACACTCGGCTTCTTCGTGCAATGATTACCAAGGGTCTGATTGAGCCTATCGCCAGTGTTTATATTAACTTGGTAAATGCTGACTTTACTGCTAAGCAGAGAGGACTGAGGATAATAGAAGAGCGCTTTCTGTTGGATGGTTCACCTGAGAATCCACTTGAGTTCATCCAGGTCCAAATTGCCAATGTGGAATCTAAATTTGCCACTGCAATTTCTGACTCTGGTGAGATTAAAGTCGAGGGAAGAGTGAAAGACGGGAAGCCCCACCTCACCAAGGTAGGTTCATTTGGTGTTGATGTGAGCATGGAAGGCAGTCTCGTACTTTGCAGGCAGGTAGATCAACCAGGTATGATTGGCAGTGTGGGGAATATCCTTGGTGAGGAGAATGTAAATGTGAATTTCATGAGCGTTGGCAGGATCGCTCCACGAAAACAAGCAGTAATGATCATTGGTGTGGACGAGGAACCTAGCAAGGAAGCGCTAAAGAGGATCGGGGAGATACCAGCAGTTGAAGAATTTGTGTTTCTTAAGTTGTAGGGCGCACAATTCCGTCATTCTTGAAGTGTATTTCATGCCCAACATTGAAGAGATCAATGCCAATAGGCCAATGTTGATTTTGTTCTTGTTGTTTTTTTTCCCCTAAACGAGTGATCATTTTTTAATCAATTTCCATGCTTGCTCATGCGTTCCGATAGTCTAGTCTTTCATATCTCTTCGGCACTTCAGATGTTTGTCTCAGCAGTAAATTAATTTACATGCAAGGATAAAAATTCTATAAATCCTTTTGTTTAAATGATTTTTAAAAAAATGCTAGTAAAGTTAGCCAAAATGAACAACGAAAATGTTACAAATCCGCATTCAAGGGAGACAAGGGTTACTAAGACAATGACAAAATATCTCCTCTAAAATAAAACAATTAGAAATGTAATAAATTTTAATGTTTATGTTTCAAGTTTTTTTAAAAAAATTAAAATGCCATCAAGATACTACATTGATTTGGAATGATTTAAAAAATTAAAATTAAAATTTTGTTTTTGCGCCGGCCCTTACTGGGTGGTTGCCAGGAAACAACAATAAGCCGCGTGTCCACCTTTTTCAACCAAGAGGAAGCAGTGTGCGCCAACGCTTGGAACACGTGTCCATACCTCATGCTGTTAGGTGAAATGGAGAGTATTATATATGCTCACGGGATCATAAAAATCTGGAAGGAGCAAAAGCAGGATAAGTTTATATATAGTTGCTTCAAACATATCTGAAACGCTGTAACAAAAAAAACAAATCTGAAACTCCCACAACATGAAGACACAGGTACAAAATGAGTCCATTTTCCAAGATCTAACTTGAATTATCGAATGGTTTATTTGACTTATATATATATTGTTAATTTCATTGTATTTAGCAGGAGACTGAAAGGATAAACGAAGAAGGTGAAGCTGAAACCAGGGTGGAGACTGTCGATCACCGGAAATCAGCGGGGCAAGGCGAACCCACCGATGAGAAAGTGGGGGTGGTTCATCTTAAGCGCAACACGAGGGATTCTGGCAGTGGTGGTGGAATTTTGTCTAGCGCAGCTGCTGCAGTGACTAACACCTTCAAGTCTGCAAAGGATGCCATCATGGGCGGTCGTGGCAAAGATAACACCACCAAATGATCATGATATCACCATCTTTCTGTATGTGTGTGAGATATATGTAGAAAATGAAATTTAAGAAATAAACTCATGTTTCTTAATTGGGATATTGGTCCGTACTTCGGAATCTTTTTATGCAGAAATTCATGTTTCTTAATTGGGATATTAGTCCGTACTTCGGAATCTTTTTATGCAGATATTTTGAAGTATCCCGTTCGGAAAAAAGCATTTTGTAGAAAAATCTTTGCTTGAACCTCATGGTAGAGTTTTGAGCTATTTGCTTATAAATTGGGTGAAATTTAACGGTGCTAGAACGGTGGTGCTAGTTTGTGCTTTCTTTTTATGATGAAGTGCATGGTCAAAAGAAAGTAAAACTTAGATGTTGAGTGTTGGAGGTTGTGATAGATATTTTTTTTTATATTAGTATTTGAAAAAAATTAGTTTTTTAATAAATTATTTTTAAAATATAATTGAATTGCAAAAATAAATATAGTTTTATTAACATAAACTCAACTTAGATACAACTTGTATTAGATATTCTCGTTACAGACATGTCCTCGAGTTGAGGTGAGGACTGGTATATTAACGAGTAGGGGTGAGTAAAAAAACCGGAAAACCGATTAAACCGAGAAAACCGAAAAAAAAAACCGATTAAAATTTTGAAAAAACCGGCCGGTTCGGTTCGGTTTTGGTTTTATAAACAAAAAATCAAAAAAACGAACCGAACCTAACCGAAACCGACAAAAAACCGGAAAAAAAACCGAGCCAAACCGAAAAAAACCGAGCCAAAACTGGAAAAAACCGAGTCAAAACCGGAAAAACCGAGCCAAACCGGTTTGAACCGGTTTTTTCCCTAAAAAAATTGAACCAAACTGAAACCGGTCGGTTTGATCCAGTTTCGGTTCGGTTTCGGTTTTTCTTTCAAAAAAAAATTTTCAGTTTGGTTATTTTTTTTTATTAAAACCGAACCGAACCGAAAATAATCACCCCTATCCACGAGTATCACAAGTTTGTCTACAAGCTAGGATGATATTAGTCATCACCCCTACATCTATGCTACTACTCATCCTTATATTAGATGAATTAGGGTCATGTTTCAGGTTTGTTTATGAACACTTCAGCGCTTCATGTCTATTCATGAACTGAAGTGATTATCAGATATACAAGTCTATTCATAAGCTAAAGTGATTATTAAATATAGTTAAATTTTAAAAATTATAAATAAATAATTTAGATTTAATTAATTTGATTTTAATAAAATTTTATGTTATGTTAATTGGTAATTGTATAATTATATTAATTGAGATTAAATTGTTTTCTCTGTAAATATTTCTTGATTGAGTTGTAAATATTTTCTGCTACTCGGGTGGGTGATGTAGATATTAAATGTGATATAAAATCCACAAATAACATTTATTATTAAAAAAAATTTGGTTGTGATATTTTTTTTCCATGTGATAAGTAACAAAAATATCTGCAAAACACACACTTAGGCTAGGTTACAGCTAGCTAGAGAAAACAATTTTTAGACACGTGTTGTCTTACCTTTCTTGAAAATTTGACACATATTTCTCACGAAATTCCTTATTTTTCTCGAGAAATTCTTTCCTTGTCGCGGGCAATTCGAGTACTGCTACTCATCAAGAAAGTTCTTCAAAGGAATTAATTGATCACGAATTTAAACAGAGACTTTAAACGCTAATTGAGCATTCAGTTTTATTTCTAATAGCATAAGTTTGATAGTAACATGGAATAAGATTGTGCTCCGACTTGACAGCCACGCGACGTTGGGTGGCATAAAAGCATCCCTTTGTCAAAAGCAAAACACAGCAACACCAAGTTCACAGCAAAAAGTTCAGTCCCAGATACCGACTTCCGTGAAACCATCTTCAGTGGCAAATCCCCTAAACATCGCGTTGGTGTTAAAACGACACGCCACTTCCCCGTTTCTGGATACTGCTATCAAACCAGCTCGCCCTTCATCAAGCCTCTCATTCACAACAAAATCCACCGCTTCTTGCAGGCTCAATCCCTTGTACTCCATCACCGCCGCTACATCGCGCGCTAGTGTCCCACGTATGATGGCCTCTCCTTCTCCTGTGCAAGAGACCCCACAAAGATCACAAGCGTAGGTCCCAGCACCAATCAGGGGCGAGTCACCAATACGACCTGCCATTTTGTTCATGAGCCCACCTGTTGACGTGGCTGCAGCACACCTCCCTTGGCTGTCCACCACCACACACCCCACTGTTTCTGGCGCATACAGGCTGATTGGGAGTCCGTTCATTGCCAAGAGATTGTCATCAGGGGGCCCCACACTGCAGCTTTCCAATCCAACGGCTGGGATCCTGTAATCAAACTGGTTTGGGACACCAAGAAAAGAGTCAATTAATGGGCCCACCGCATCAAATGAAAAGCATCATAGGGATACAACATACCAGGATGGAGTTGGCTTCTTTTGCTAACTTCAACATCCCCAAGTTTTCCTCCGTTATAAAATAGCCATTGTCCACCGTCTCAACACCCTAAACAAAGCCAATTATAAGTAATCTACTTAATCATCATGTTTTTCGTACTTAAATGCATTAATTATCTTTTTTATTCACCCTTTCTTCTAGTAGTAAAAGAGCCAATTGCTTTTTGGGGGGGGGGAAGTACCTGTTGCCTGGCAAATTCCTCAGCGCCAGAAAAAGCAAGATAGGAATGAGGAGATTTCTCCATCACAAGTCTTGCGAGAGAGATTGGGTTTTTCACTGTTGTTAAACCGGATACGGCACCGCATCTTCTCTTTGGCCCGTCCATTATGCTGGCTTCCATTTCCACTGTTCCGTTCTCTGTTAAAGCAGATCCACGCCCAGAATTAAACAGAGGATCCGTTTCCAATTCTCTCACCTGTAACAACAAAAAACAGGATTCTTTCAACTCTTAATCATTCACTAGCCATGTTCTTAATCTTTATTTTCACGTTTGAAACCAGAAAACACCAAAATTATGTTTTTTTTATAAAAAAAACTATCACACTTAAATTAAAAGTTTTAGTAGAATAATAATATTTAAGAAAGATTTCATAAAATAATACTTTTATATTGTCGCGTTTTAAAATAATTATTTTTAAACATGTCGTATTTTTGATGCAATACAATCTAACATGTAACCTCACTGTCAATACTCTAGCTCAACTAGTGGGCCGGTTGATCTAGTTATATAAACTGGTTAACCGTTTTATATTAAAATTATAATTTTATGAATATTTTCTTTTAAATATGTTTTTTGTGTAAAAATATATTTTTGTCCCGTTTGTAGACTTAAAAAACAGACTCCAATTAAAATCTTAAAAAATTATTGTTTACATAGTGTCAATGATGTAGTCAGACTTGCGATAACGAATGATTTTGAACAGTAAGATATGAGTTTGCCACAACTAGATAAGAATTTACCTTATACAAATTACATAGATGGTCTAATATATGCATTTATGGATCAGTGGGACATTAGATTTTGAAAATCTCACACCGGAACCCTAGTTTTAGTAGTTTTGTAACTTTTATTATTATTTTTTGACTTCATGCATTGTTTCGGATTCTATGATTGTTTACTTGTTATTTTTTAATTTCTTTTTGTTTGCTTGTTAAGATAGGGTTTTTTTTGTCTATTTAAGGCTTTTTAAACCTCATAAAAAGACATACTTCATTATTATTATTTAGAGAGAATAAACTTGTGAATTTAGAATTCATATTTGCGGTCTGTTTTGCTCTAAAAAAAAATTCAATATTTTTATTTGTTGTTGTTTTTAGCTTTTGCTTATACTAGTAAACCAATCGGCTGATTTAATTGACAATTACAATACGGTCAATGGATTAATTCTGAATTTAATTGATATTGTAATTCAAAAACATAAAATTTAATTAAATATCACAATTTAGAACCGTCATCCAAAAGTTTGTGATTTTGCTGAGATTTTTTGTTGTTTTTTAATTTGTTAGTTTTTTTTTTTATTTTAGATGCTAATTTGCCCCAAAATTACTCTGTCCAATCAAGAGACAGGACGAGGTTGGTCCGTGAACACATGCCAAAAAGAAAAACCACAAAGACTAATGTAGAATAAAAATGGTATCAATTCGAGTGCAAATCATAAACTTTTGTTTGTATCAATTCCGTACATGTTTATATACCAAGAAAGATCTGGGATTGATGATGTGCAGTTTTTTTTTCTTCTTCTTGTTCACGACAGTTGAAAACAAAAACAAAACTTGCTTGTAAGAAATTAATAATGGAAAGGGAGGGATAACGTACAACAAGTTCGACAACATCGATAGCGGGAAGATTAGAGCGAAGAGCAGAGATGCCAAGATCAAGGCAGCGAGCGAGGAGTTTTTTGGCCTCCTCTTGTCTCTCTTGTGGGAGATTTGGGTCGACACCAGCGCCTCCATGCACCGCTATAGCCCACCCTCCCATTTTTCTCGCTCTTGTTTACTCGGAGGCGCGTGTTTTTTGTGTGTGCAATGAGAGCTCGTGGTCTCGGTATATATAGGCGTTTCGCGGACTCCTCGTACACCTGAAACCTTACTGTATATTGTTCTATTCTGTCCTTGCCCACCTGAGTCCCGACTCATATCGAATCAAAATAGATAAAGGGCAAGATCGTAAACAAATCAAGCCCACTCTACTCGTAATTATTACAAAAAAAAAAAAAACCTAAAGTGACTATCTTATAATGTCTGCTCGTACAATAACCAATCTTGACAGTAAATTTAGTGCAAGTTAAAATAATTCACAGGGGCAATACCGTAAATTGGTGGTTGGAAAAATTTAAATTTAAATAAAACCTGAACCAACGCACTTGGAAACTAGTCTAGTCAGGGTTAGAACTTAGAACACCACACCCTCCTCCACAAGAAGTAGTGGAAGAGAACAGAATTTTACAAGCAAGCAAAATTATTATACACTTCTTGGTAAAGCTAGATTCTACCACCATCGAAACAGCTAGATTTTATTATCAAGCAGAATCATAATATTTTTTTCTAGTAGGTATAATATTTATTGCACATGAATAATTCTCGTTTGGCTCTTTTTCTTCATTAATATTTACACAATGAACAACAATTTCCTACTCCTGCATGCTCACTGTGCACGTTTAACTGTTAATAATTAAAAAATCATAGTTTAGTTACTATATTATTTTACTCTCTTAATAAAAAATCATTGAACTTGGTAAAATGGTATTTTTCTTTTAAAGTTCATTTATCATTATGAGATTTATGGAGGATAATTCAGTTTTATTATCTTTTAAATGCATAGTTTAGTAACTATATAACCCTAAAAAGGAAAAAAATGGGAACTTCGGTCTTTTTAAGTTTAAAAGGCAAAATGTAAAGAATAAACTAATTTTTTTTGTCTTTTCAATTATTATTTTTAATAAACAAAGTTGATAGTACGATAATTTGGTCTTTTGATTAATATAAATAATATTAAAATAAAAAAAAGTTATTGGCTTATACGATACCCGTGTCTTTCTAGTGGCACATACGACGTCGACCCATATCCAAACACCACCTTCTAGAGCGACGTTGAAAGTACCTCACCATCCCTTTTCAGTTGTTGTTGTGCGTGCACATGACGGCGCGGTGATTGAGTTTCAGTAGACTAATTTCTTCTCCATTTTTTTTCTTTCTTCTCATTGTCAAAATATAAAGGTGTCATCTATTTTTTTTATCTTTTTTATAATTTAATTTTGTTTTTAATTTCATCCCTCAACATTTGATTTCAAGTTATTTTTATATCAAATTTAGTCTATATTCTTTTAATTTTTATTTTTTTTTCTGGATTTTTTTTATTGATTTTTTTAAATAAAATCAAGCATTAATAAAATGTTTTAACACTACAACCTCATTAACAATAACATGAAATAAAATATAAAAACCAATTCTAAACTAGCACAATATAGAATAACGAATTTGAAAAATACTGCAATAAAAAATATTAAAAGGATTAAAAAATATATTGTCATGTCCACCATGTTTATCCTCAGTTTGGGAATTCTTTGAGCACATTTAGTTGTCGTTGTTTTTTTATTATTTAGTTAACCAATCTGGGCTAAAGTCATCACTGGCTGGTACATCTAATAACCGGTGGCTAAGCGCGCAAAAAAAGTTTCATTTAAAAAAGTCCGCCGTTATTCAGGCCCTTTCAAGAAGTTTGCGCGACAAGTCGGCTACACCGTAATGTTAGTAAAGTGAGCCTATCTCATGTTCCGGGCGTTGAGGTGGGCTAAGATATTTAATTGGGCCCTGACCCAATTTGCTTCCATCTTGCCAATCCAGCTGCATGCAAGATTCTTCTTTTCCAACGTGGACGGCTTCATTTATCTATCTAGGTAGTAGATTACTAGAATGTCCTTATGCTAGTTAAAAAGCATCTCACCCCCACGTTCACCAGTTAAAATGTAACTAGAATACCTTATCTGCTTATCATCCGCCTAAAGATCAAAGAACAAGATTCCAATCTCTGAAAATTTGACAGGCTGGACATTCTACGCTGCCAATTAGAACCAGAGCCACATCTTGGCATCTCTTAACAGATGGTTGGTAGCGGCAATTTGTTTTGGATGTTTGAAAATAATATATTAAAATAGTATTTTGTTTTAAAAAATATTTTTAACATTAATACATCAAAATAATATGAAAACACTGGAAAAAATTAATTTGAATTAAAAAAATAAAAATAAAATAAATATTTTCAAGAATGTTTTTAAAATATAAAAATAAATGTAGCAGTGTCCCTTTCGCTAAGCCCACAAAAGGGACACTTGAGGCCTAAAAGTCATTTGGCACTGCGTCGATTAGCTAATGTTAGATCCAACTGCAATCGCCACACAAAAGAAGGAGAGGCCCATCAACAACCCCACCTCAGGACCACTTGTCCCATTAAAACTCTGCTGTCCTTCACTGGCTCTTTATGGCTTTTCTTTTCAAGTTTTCCACGTGTTCTTTTTCCATCATAAATGCAAGCTTTCTTCATTCGTCTCCAATGCACACAGATATGCATTCAATACACATAATTGTGAGTAATTTGTTTTAACATTAAAAAAAACATGTTTCAATCTCTCTTTTTTAATAAGCACTTTTGAGGCTTTGCTAGCAATGATGAGCTCAATTGCTCCATTTTGAATCCGAAACTCACAAGTATCTCTCAATTGTCTTTTGATATTTTCTACTATATATCAACTTAATCAAATTCAGTAACAATACTCAAAACTATAATTAATATGACAAGTTCTGAGGATTATTTTTTATAAATGAAAGTATAATTATATATATAAAAAAGGAGAACACTTGTATAAATATTATATAGCATAAAACACCAAAGTAATGTAACGAAAAGGTTAAAGTAAAGGGACATGCATAGCATA
>Ga0307515_10020194_pt1 | contig 11908 bp, 7 predicted proteins | sample 17_EM_MG_FD_194513 | JGI IMG/M metagenome (GOLD analysis project Ga0307515, IMG submission 194513) | Populus trichocarpa ectomycorrhiza microbial communities from riparian zone in the Pacific Northwest, United States - 17_EM | ecosystem: Host-associated > Plants > Roots > Unclassified | place...
TCTTGGCCTCTTCTACATCTAACACCTTCTTCCACCGCAGCCTCTTGTTTTCACCTTCTTCTACACTACTGTTGCTACGCTCCAACAAAGGGGCAGCTTCAAAACTAGTGTTCGATAACATTTCTTTGATCTTGGCCTGCCTTCTCCAGCCTTCTCGTCTATCTTCAAACTTATACTATGTTGATAGTTCTTTTTTCATTAAACAAAAGGTGAAAATGATGGAGATTTATATGTGGTGAATCAGTCCTGTTATGTTCCTTTTATTTTATATTTTAAATGGTAAGGTTTTTTTAATTAATATTTTGATACATTTATGGTGTAGGAAGAGTCGTTTGATTTCAGATGACCTCACACATATTTATTTGAAGGTTATGGGTCGAAGCAGTAAGGAGAAGGGTTAGGGCTCCATGGTCGTGTCCTCGCATACTTGAGACGTAAGGACGATATTTATTTAAAGCAAGGTCTTGTGAGAGACATTAGATCAACCGATTTTAGTTCATGACCTCGTACTTGAGACATAAGTAAATTATGAACTTATGTTTCAATCTCCTAGTAAAATATTTACTACATGTGTGATCAATCTAATTAATATACACTAATCTCCTTACCCAACAAATATGAATGCCAGATGGGTGAGATGTCATAAAATGCTAGCTTGTGAACCAAGCTTCAAACCACTAGCACAGGAAACAAGCCACCTGGGTCACGACAAAGCAGCCATCTTAGTATTCAAGTTGCAGCCAATGAGCGCAGAGGAGAATTTTCACTAGAACTTGCTCATAAGCGGGACATATAAATCGACTTATGCTGTATAAGTGAGTGTTGTAGTGTGTTCTTGTTTGTGTTTTCAAGATCCCTCCCTGTGCTGTGTGCATTAGAAAAGTGTGAGTGAGAGCTGTGTGATCCAAGTGTGAGAGAAAATTGAGTAAGCTGCTCTGTGTGAGCTTTTTGCAAGTGCTCTTTGTATTACAAATATAAAGTTTTTTTTTTTTTTAACCGAGGGAGCCATAAATTTTTTCTACCCTGGTCTACAAAGTAAATATATATTTTTCAAGATCAATCATTAACTCATATATATAAATTTATCAAGTTAACAGTAAAGTTTCAATCCAAATACATAACACAAAATATAAAAAAATAAAATAAATTTAAAGTACATAAAATTGGAAAAAAAAATATTATATTATTAAAGTTGTACTCTTCGATGTTTTGTGAAATAGAATTTATCTATGATCGAATTCGAATCGATATCTTTAGCAAGTTCTCGTTTAATGTAAATGATTTAATGTTGTCCTTAGGTTCTAAATCAGAGATAAGTGCAAGGAATTCCACTGTCCCATCACTGAATCTAAAATTTAATTCTTCCAACTGAAAATCTATTATTGAGTTAAATATATCATAATGATAATGTTGGTAAACTGTCACTGATTCTTGTTGTTGACATGAACGACCTATAGCCTTTTTATACGAAGTATTTATATTTGGTATGTCAATTTCATATTGTGTGCAAACAGATTGCACATGTGTAAGGAAAAAATCAAATTCGACATCTCTCAAAGTTCAAAGCAATGTTTTAGTAGTTGATACAAGATCAATTGCATTTAAGATGTCAAGAGATTTTTGTTGCAAAACTCGACAAAGTAAATAAATAATCCCCATTATTTTATGCATAAAAAATAAGATGAATATAAATTTAAAAAATTTCATCACGATCAAACAACCACCATCTTCTCCACATATAGAGTTAGAATATCCTTTTTTAACTATACTTTCAAGCATAAGTTGCATCATACATATCTATTAAACTGCAAATAGAATCAAAATGAGAGCTCCACCGAGTAATTCCACTTCGATGTAAATTATCGATTTGATAAGCCCATCTACTAGTCTCACATTCTGCGGTAGCTAAAACTCGATCCAACTTACAAAGGCATGCAAATTTGATTGTCTCACGACCAATTAATTATTTGTGTTTAGGATTCATGTGGTTTTTAGTAAAGGATAAAGAAAGTTTTTTTATTGAGTTTTGGGTTATTAGAAAGTTTATGTGATTATCTCATAACCAATTATTAAAAATCAAGATGAATAGGTCATTAAATGTTTTATTTATTGAATTTTTTGTAATCTATTTTTTTTTTTACTTAAGCTAGGCTATAGCCCACCATAGCCTCATTAACTCCTCCGCCCTTGGTTGTGACCTTTAGCTGTTTTGTTCAACATAACCCATTTATTCTCCTTTTTTCCGTTAAACAGTTAAATTCTCCTTGTTCCTGTTATTCATAATATTACTTTTCGACATCAAAGGAAAGACAAACGTGTTTGAGAGTGTGATTGCGATTATTTTTTAAAGTGTTTTTAACTTAAAAATATATCAAAATAATATTTTTTATTTTTAAAAAATTATTTTAGACATCAGCATATCAAAATGATATAAAAACACCAAAAAATTATTAATTTGAAGTAAAGAAAATAATAAAAAAATTTCAAATTTTTTCAAAAGCACTTTTGAAATACAAAAACAAACAAGGTCAATTCTTTTCTTAGATTGTGGATATTTTCAATGAAAGTATTTCTTTAATTCTTAAACAAAAACAATCAAATATAAATCTTATAACTTTATGATTTTCACATTCAAATAGTTATTAAAAGAAAATGTACCTTGAACCATAGCAAGTCTTTTGAGAGAATAAAAATTTGATGAAAAAACAAATTATATTAGTTTTCTAACCCTCTATTATTTTCATATATGTTCTTCTAAGGAAGAAAACATACAATTATAGGATAAAAAAATGATCAATTTTCTGAATAAACTTTTAATCTCATACATCCATTAATCTAATATAGTTATAATAGAAAATCACTTATCAAAATTAACTAATAGGATTTTAGCATTAATATTTATTAAACTATTTAAGAGCCCATTATCTCATCTATATAGACCACATTTTGCATTCTCTCACATGACTTACATGTTATTTTTTTTCTTCTTGGTTTAATAAATATATTAACAAAATCCGCATAGAGTAACACTAAAATTTTATATATATTGATCACATTATATATTATAATTAAGTCAAAGAACTAACAAGAGTCATGATGGTTATACATTGTCGGTTCAACATAGTCTTTTCTATGTACTATATAGTATTAGTTTTTACTTAATATGACATATAAATGAGAAGCAGGTACTTGATCCAACAATAATGTCATTGTCAAAGATAATTCATATTATCATCATACTAATTCAAGCATATAATCCAATTAGAAAACAAAAAATATCATAAAGTGTACGTAGATCACTTTTAAGTGTTAAATATATAAGCATCATAAAAAATCATGATGTAATATCAATACTACTCATTCTTTCAACATGATGGCTTTTAGGCGGCAATTATCTTGTTAATGAATCGGCAATCATAAGATTGGTGCTATGCTTTCAATTGGTACTCTTTGTTTATGAACTTCTTCTTTAACAATAATGTATTCAATTCCATATGTTTGCACCCTCTAAATACTTGTTGTTTTTAGAGAAAAGATAGTTGGGGAATTATCATGATAAATTTTAATGGCTTGGTGATACCGTCGACTATTTTAAATCTTGAAAAGAAGTTCCACAACCAATTTTCTTGAGTTGCGGACTCAAAACATGCCACAAATTCAACTTTCATGGTGGATACAACAACAATAGACCCTTCACACTCTTCCATGAGTTTTCTTCTCTAACTAAAAGGAACAAATACCCAAACGTAGTTTTTCTTTTCTTGTCTCCACACACTAGCAAAATTGGAATCTAAATAGTTAACCATCTCAATATGATTTAGTTTTTTTTATAAATGAGCATATAAACTTTTATTCTTTTCAATTATCTCAATACTTTCTTTTTAACCTTCTAATGATCCAACCCTGGATAACTTTGGCACCTCCCTAGCATTTCAATAGCAAAATTAATATTTGGCTTGATACATGTTTGAGTATTCATCAAGCCCCTAATAATTGATGCATAAGGAATTCTTTCCATTTATTTGTGTTTTAATTTGTTCTATGGGCATTGTAAAAAACTAAATTTATCTCATTTCTGAATTTGAACCATATTTGTTAAGCATTTATCCATTCTAAATCTCGATAAAACTTTATAGATATGTGTTTTGTTAAAAAACCCTAACAATCATTGTCATTTGTTTTTTAATATTTCTATCACAATCACATAAGTTGTCTATCTTATGTAATTCATCTCAAATTTATTAGAGAGGATTTTCTAATTCTTGTATAGTAAATCAAGATCATTAGATACAAATAAAGTTCCATCAACATAAAGAATCAAGAATATGAACTTGCTCCCACTGATTTTTGAATTTATACACCAGTCAACAGTGTTTTTCTTAAATTCAAAAGAAATAATAATATCATTAAACTTTAAATACCATTGTTTGGATGCTTGTTTAACTTTGTATATTGATTTCTTAAGTTTACGTACCATATGCTCCTTTCCTTCAACTAAAAACCCTTTTGATTGATCCATACAGGCTTATTTTTCTAAATTCTCATTTAGAGGGGTAGTTTTCACATTCATTTGATGTAAATCTAAGTCATAACAAGCTACCAAAGCTATGATAATTCTAAGTGTCTTTTCTAGATACTGGTGAAAAGATCTTTTTGTAGTCAATGTCATCTTTCTGAGTAAAACTTTTAGCAACAATTTTAGCCTTGTATTGTTCAATATTACCATTTGAGTCTCATTTGGTCTTGAGGACCCATTCACATCTAACTATTTGTTAACCTTGAGGTATTTCAACAAGGTTCTAAATGTTATTTTGTTCTATATACTCCAGTTCATCTTTTATGTCATCAACTCATTTATCAAAATTACCAATATTAGTGGCTTGTGAAAATAAAACAGAATCATTATTAATTCTTAAGTCAAATTTTGACTCTTATAGATATACCACATTATTCTTAATAAAATTTTTGTTTTGTTTTTGAGACCTTCTTAATGCTATTTCTTTTAGCTTAGCAATAATATCTTCATTTTAAGGGTAATCATTCATTTGATTTTCTTGGTAATTGTTAAATTTTATACAATTAAAGAAACAACAACTTTAGAAGATGTAATTATGTGGTGCTTCACTCTCACTAACTCCTAGTAATACTAGTTTCATTAATTATTGTGTTATGAATGGCCGATAATATATATATATATATATCTCTTTTAGATCTTTCTTGATTACCAATAAAAAAAATTATTTATTGTTCTTGAATCCATTTTTTTTATGTAAATTATAAATTTTTATTTCTATTAGGAACCCTACATATACAAGTATCTTAAACAAGGTTTTTGACTAGTCCACAATTTATAAAGTGTTTTGGCAATCAATACACAACCTTCTCTTTTTTATTATAATGCCTCTAAATCTTCCCACCAAAGTAGTTGCCAATCACTATAGAACATCATTACAACAACTTTAGCCCACTCTCTAATAATCAAATCCCCATTATTATACAATAAAATAAGAACTAAAAATAGGCATTTTGTGTTATTATGGATAGGGAAGAATCTTCAGCAATAAAAGATGGAAATGGTGTGGTCATGGAAAATTCAAAGGTAACCTAATATTTCTTCACCTTTCAATACCTTTTAGAACCAATTTTTTAGATATTTTTTTAACCTGTATAGAATATAGGTTTTTGTAGCAATCATTGCTCATTTTTTTATTTTCTTTCACGGTTTGATATGAATTTACATGATTCGGTGGCTTAACCTTTTCAATGTCAGGCATTGCTTTGAATTTTTATCATACTTTTAAGTCCTTTAACTAAGTACACATCCTTAATTTATCTTATTTATACAGTTGTGATAGGAGCAAATAAAGGGATTAGGTTAAAAATATGTAGGCAATTGACTTCTCATGGATTGTTATGGTTTTGACAATCAAAGATAAGAAAAAGGGGTTTTGAAGCTATTTAAAAGCTAAAAACCTTTGTCATCTTCGATGATCTTATGGTTTTTTTATCAGCTAGAAGTGGCTAAACATGATACCATTGCTTATTTGGTTTAATCCTCAAGACCACGTTAGGAAAACTTGATATATTGTTAAGATAACACGTATGTTAGATTATAAGTCTTGTAATTTGTTAAACAATTGAATTTTTAAGTGCATTATAAGAAAATTTGAATTATGTATAGGTGAATAATGTTGTGATTATCAAAGAACAATTAAAATCTAAAAATCTTAGTTTTTATGTGAAGGTCCAAGATATGATATATATTATACTCTAACATAACAACATCAAGTAAAGTCTTTTAGACTTGAAACATGCACAGACCAACCGTTATCTTGTGCTTAATTTTATTAAATAGAAAGGGAATGATGAGATTTAAATTCATGATCACTTATAGTCAACAAAACTCTAATACCATGTTAAATAACTATCTAAACCTAAAAGCTTAAACTATTAAGTAAAGTCATAATATATAATTTATATTATTCTTTAACTCACCCCTTCAAGTAAAAGTTTTTTAGGCTTTAAACTTGCATAAACTCATCATTACCTTGTGCTTAATTTTATCAAATAAAATAATAGTGATAATATTTAAACTCATGACCGCTTGATCAATAATGCTTTGATACAATGTTAAAAATTCATCTCAACTTAGAAACTTAAATAGTTAAATGAAAGTTTAAGATATAATTTATATTATATTAATTTAACAATAATAATGAAGTTATGCTAAATACTAATGCTTTCTAAAGAGCCTTTGAGCTTTCTAGTTGTTGGGTTCTTTTATAGATATGTATTTCCAATCCAAATCTAGATTTTCTATTAACCTTAGTAAAAATTGGTATTGGAGCGCTTATTGGTAAGGAGTGGTATTTAGTGAGAGTGTATGATACTGTTTAAGTTTGCCTTCAATGTGTTTAGAGCTTAAGCCGAACTCTTAAGAATCAAATTCATTTTCCCCTCTTTTTAATTATCCTTCTTAACTTTTATTAATTTTTGCATTCCTTTTTTACATTTTATTTTGTTTTCAATTGTTATCACAAGATTACTACTACATTTGTGTATCCTTCTTAATTTGGTTCAAGGTGTGCATCCTTTTTTCCTTGTGTGGTTAAAGTTAATGGTAAAATGCAAAGGGAGAAAAAAATCATGCTAGTTTTGCTCTATGGTTTTTTCATACGACTCCTTGTATGTCTTCTCTTCTAGACTTTCCATTTTTTTTCTTTATAATTTTTTCCTATGCTTTTTACCTTAAATGGGGGATTTGTTGGCCATCATTAATTTTTTTTAAATGTTGTTTTTATTGTTAAAAGTGTTTCTTGCTTTTTGTTCATGGTATGGCCTTATAGTTAGACCAAACACTTCTTTATCGATCTTCTTGAATTTGGAATTCAAGCAACAAAATGAAAGGTCTTTCTTATAAATATACCCAAAAACCCTCGTATTCTAGTGGACTTTGTGAAGGAACGTATCATATTCATCCATTTCCCTTACTATAATTTAGTCTCAATAGAACTCGACCATTTGAGCTACTCTATACATCTAATTCCCTTACCTGTTAAGGATTGTTTTGGAGAAAATGTTTTTGGCATGCGAGACACTATCTTTTAAAAAAAAAAAACAAATTCTTCACTAGAATTGTAGTAGCTTAACTAATCACCAAAGAATTGGAACCTTACTTGTTAGAATGTTCATTAATGCAAATGGATCCATTACTTTAGTGTAAGATATTTTAAACTTTTGAGTTTTTTTTATTTTTATTTTACTGAACGGTTTATTATTCATTGAGAATTTTTCTAACAACAATGATTGTTGCAAATTAAAAACCAATAACCATAAGGATAAAAATCAAGAGTCATGCCTTGATTGTGCTCCCATGATCTTTAAATTTTTTTTTTTACTTGAGTTGAACTTAATATCAATTTATCATTATTTATCTTTGATTCATGCGAGTTGTATTTTCCATGGTTTTTTTTATCTATCATCTTAGGTGATAGTAATTGGTAAAAATGAAAATGAGATTGATTTTTTTATGTTTTCATGCATACATAAAAAGGCATTATATATATATATATATATATTGCAATTAATTAATGTGCTAGTGCCTTACAAAAATATTTATTTGAGTGTTAAAAGACATGTATAATAGTTACATATCTTTTATAAATATTGGCACACTACATGTTTGAGATTAGTTTCTATTCAAATTACAAACACAATAATGTATTGCTTGAATTAATTTTTAAGTTTACACATCTCGTAGCATAGTGATGGTAATAAACTAGTTTGATCTAAACTATTTACTTGCAACATTGAAAGAAATATTTCAATTATTTAGAGAAAGAAAGAAAGAAAGAATGCATCCCCTAAATCATACATGTGTCGGCTTTCTGTCATGTAATGAAGCCTTGCCAGCTATATGAAACACTTGGATACAAAATTTATAATTTACCAAAAGGACTTGGCCCTTCGAGCCAAACACAAACATGTGGGTTAAAAATTAAATGCTTAACCCACTACTTTACTCGTGGCAAGCTGATCTCTTATTTACTCGTCTTTATACAAAGAAACAATTCTCATATACTTCTTGGTTTCATCTTCACTCAATTATATGTCTAGTGTTCGTTTCCATGTAATGACACGGGGTATATCAAACAGGTTTTGAGGCATAAAAATCATTATCTTTAAGGTATTAATTACTTCCACTATATTTGTTGCATAATTAAAACAATATACCTTCAAGATACAACAAAGTCTTAAACATAATTTAGAAAATTGTAACAGGTGTTTCATTTCTTTGAACTATTTGGGTTGCCTAGATTTTTGAAGTTTTTTGCTGCTTCAGAAAATTTCCTTTTCTTTTGAACATTTTGATTTTCTTCAACATAATTTACTTTTTTTCCAGATTCAATGGTGAATTTCTTTACATGAATTCTTGTTTCCTCTTCAATCCACAAGTGTTTTTGAATCTATTCAAGAGAAAATTCTTTTGTGGTATGTAATAACTTCTTCATGTACTCATTCCAACTAGGAGGAAGCTTCACAATTATTCCTCATACTTGTAATGCTTCAGGAACTTTCACTTTCAAGTCTTTAAGTTTAGGATTAGGACTTGTAAATTATGGACTTGATCCATAACATAAACATTATCAATCACTAAAAATTCAAAATATTTCATAATAAGGAATTTGTCCACACTTTGTTTTTCTATGTAGTATTTGTATTCCAATAACTTCCAGATTTCCTTTAAAGGCTTTATAGATGTGAAAACATCATACAGAAGATCTGATAGATTATTGAGGATGTGACATCTGCACTATAAACGTTAGAATACCTTGGAAAGTTATCTTCTTATTAACTCAATGAGGATATATATACAGCCATGAAGAATGAACAAGAACACAGGATAAGTTTTCCTAACAACCTGATAACAGAAGATTAATTCAAATTCAAACACTAGAGTCCTAACAACATCAGTATTCCTGAAGACCAGCACAGAGTCCTAACTATACAGCATCAGTATTCCTGAAGACCAGCACTGTGAACGTTGCTGGCTGACATCCCTCCTCAAGATGGAAGACCTTGAGTAAGTCCAATCTTGTCCTTGAGTAACTCAAACTGATAACGGGGAAGAGATTTTATCAATGCATCAGCGAGTTGATCATCAGAGGAGACATGACAAACCCGAAGAACTCTAGACTGAACTCTTTCGCAGATAAAATGGAAATCAATATAGACATGTTTCATCCTTGAATGAAAAACTGGATTTGAACTTAGTTGTGTTGCACCAATATTATCACAATAAATCACAGGAACTTGATTAACTGAATATTAAATTTCATTCAATAATGAACATACCCAGCTAATTTTTGAGGTCGTGTCAGCCACAGAGCGATATTCAGCCTACGTTGATGATCGGGCAATGGTTTGTTGTTTCTTGGATGACCATGAGACAGGATTCCGATCAAGGTATAGAATGTAGGCACTGGTGGAGAAAAAGTCATCCTTGTTTTCCCCCCAATTTGCATCTAAAAAAGCATGCAAGTGAGCAGGTGATTGATGATGCAGAAGAAGACCTACGTTACTGGTGCCTGAGAGATAATGCAGTAGTCGTTTGACAAGTTTCCAATGTTCTTCAGTCGGTTTGTGCATGAATTGTGACAACTTGTTCACAGCAAAAGATAAATCCAGTCCGGTAAGTGACAGTTATTAAAGACTTCCAACAGTGGCACGATATTCAGATGGATCAAGGAGCAACTCACCCATTGTAAGAGTGGGAGGAGGACCTGGTGGAAGTGGAGTAGCCACAGGCCGTGAGTTGCTCATGTTGGTACGATGCAAGAGATCCTGAATATATCTGTGCTAAGAAAGCACCAACCTGTGAGGATGGGATTGAATTTCCACACCAAGGAAATAAGTTAGAGACCCTAGATCCTTCAGTGAGAACCACTTGGCTAAGTTTAACAAGGAGGTCGACTGCATGCTCATCATCACCGGTGATGATAATGTCATCCACATATACCAATAAATATAGAAGATGTCCATGATGTTTAAGAATGAACAAGGATGTATCATTCACTGAATTTGTGAAGTCGTTATTAATCAGAAAGGAGTGGAGTTCATGGTACCATACACGTGGTGCTTGCTTTAGCCTATAAATGGCTTTATGCAATTTGCAGACGAAATGTGGTCGTTCTTTGTCTACAAAGGCAAGCGGATGAACCATGTATACGTCTTCCTGTTGATGTCCCTGAAGAAAAGCATTGTTGACATCCAATTATCGCAGCCTCCACCTATTACTTATTGCAATGGACAGAACAAGACGAACTGCGGTTGGCTTGACAACCGAACTAAAGGTTTTGATATAGTCAAGCCCCGATCGCTAAGCCTTTGGCCACCAAGCGTGCTTTATAGCGAGAAACACTGCCATCAGAATTGCGCTTCACCCTAAAAATCCATTTACAACCGACTAAGTTAGAGGCACATTGAGGAGAAACCAAATCCCAGGTTTCATTTTGGATGAGAGCATTTAATATTAGTTGATCTTGACGTATCCATGCATGGTAGTCAGGATTAAGAGTGTTTGAGTTGTCAGTGATGAGATATTATGATGGATAAGGTTTGGTTCCATCAACGAAACCTTGGAGATCATAACCTATAAAAAGTGTTTGGAATTGCAGCTTCTTGGACAAATAATTGGAGCTGGTGAGCTTGAGAGGAGCCTGTGTCGTGACATTGATGGTCACCAACTTGGGCAGGCTGCTGTGAAAGTGGCTGGTGTTGTTGGGATCAGTCATGATGAGAAAGATGATGGAAAAAAAATTAAAGATGCTCTGATACCATGTCAAAGAACCATCTCAACCCAAAAGCTTAAGCTTTTAGGTGAGGTCCTAAGATATGATTTATATTATTTTCTAACACACCCCCTCAAGTGAAAGCCCTTTGGGCTTGAAACTTGCACAGACTCACATTACCTTGTGCTTAATTTTTAACAAATAAATGGGGATTGTGAGGTTCGAACTTGTGACCGCTTGGTCATCAAGGCTCTGATACCACATAAACGTTAGAATACCTTGGAAAGTTATCTTTTTATTAACTCAATGAGGATATATATATATATATATATATAGCCATGAAGAATGAACAAGAACACAGGATAAGCTTTCCTAACAACCTGATAACATAAGATTAATTCAAACCAAACACTAGAGTCCTAACAGCATCAGTATTCCTGAAGACCAGCACAGAGTCCTAACTATACAACATCAGTATTCCTAAAGACCAGCACTGTGAACGTTGCTGGCTGACAAGCACAACAATTCATCTTCATCTCGTTTCTTACACTCTGCCTTCAACTGATCATTGTTTTCAGATGTAGATGTAGGAATTTTAGGCAGATTCAGATCAAAGA
>Ga0307515_10020195_pt1 | contig 11908 bp, 5 predicted proteins | sample 17_EM_MG_FD_194513 | JGI IMG/M metagenome (GOLD analysis project Ga0307515, IMG submission 194513) | Populus trichocarpa ectomycorrhiza microbial communities from riparian zone in the Pacific Northwest, United States - 17_EM | ecosystem: Host-associated > Plants > Roots > Unclassified | place...
AAAATTGCTCATCAACTAACACATGAACTGATACAATCCAACTGTTACTGTCTCGTTTTTTAACTGTTAGCATCTGACCTCTACACAGAATTTTAACTATATCTGGAGATATAGAAGTCCGATTTAAGCGAGATTAGTCTCGTTGGAAAGATAAGACATGTGGCTACAAGTTCAATGCATCAAGAAAACCCAGTTCCGCCTCTAAGATAGTCAAAATTGCTCATCAACAAAAACTTGGAGTGTTACTGTCCAACTGTTACTGTCTCGTTTTTGAATTGTTACTGTCTAACCTCTACTCAGAATTTTAACTATATCTGGAGTTATAGAATTCCGATTCAAGCGAGATTAGTCTCGTTGGAAAGATAAGACATGAGGCTACAAGTTCAATGCATCAACAAGAACCCAGTTCTGCCTCTAAGATAGTCAAAATTGCTCATCAACAAACACATTGACTTTTACTATGCAACCGTTACTGTCTCGTTTTTTAACTATTACTCTCTGACCTCTACTCATAATTTTAAGTATATCTAGAGTTATAGAACACCGATTCAAGCGAGATTAGTCTCGTAGGAAAGCTAAGACATGAGGCTACAAGTTCAATGCATCAAGAAGAACCCAGTTCCGCCTTTAAGATAGTCAAAATTGCTCAACAACAAACACATGGACTGTTACTGTCTCGTTTTTGAACTGTTACTTTCTGACTTCTACTCAAAATTTTAAATATATCTGGAGTTATAGAAGTCCATTTTAAGCGAGATTAGTCTCGTTGGAAAGATACGACATGAGGCTACAAGTTCAATGATCAAGAAGAACCCAGTTCACCCTCTAAGATAGTCAAAATTGCTCATCAACAAACAATTGGACTGTTACTGTCCAACTGTTACTGTCTCCTTTTTTAGCTGTTATTCTACTCAGAATTTTAACTATATCTAGAGTTATAGAACGCTGATTCAAGCGAGATTAGTCTCGTAGGAAAGCTAAGACATGAAGCTTCAAGTTCAATGCATCAAGAAGAACCAAGTTCCGCCTCTAAGATAGTCAAAATTGCTCAACAAAAAACTCTTGGACTGTTACTATCCAACTGTTACTGTCTCGTTTTTTAACTGTTACTGTCTGACCTCTACTCATAATTTTAACTACATCTGGAGTTATAGAACTTCGATTCAAGCACGATTAGTCTCGTTGGAAAGCTAAGACGTGAGGCTACTAGTTCTATGATCAAGAAGAACCCAGTTCTGCCTATAAGACAGTCAAAATAGCTCAATAACAAACACATGAACTATTGCTTTCCAATTGTTACTGTCTCGTTTTTTAACTTTTACTGTCTGACCTCTCCTCAATTGTTTACCTATATATGGAGCATAGAACTCCGATTCAAGCGCTATTAGTCTAGTTGGAAAGCTAATACATGAGGCTACAACGTCAATGCATTAAGAAGAACCCAGTTCTGCCTCTAAGATTGTCAAAATTGCTCAATAACAAACACATGGACTGTTACTTTTCAACTGTTACTGTCTCGTTTTTTAATTGTTACTGTCTGACCTCTCCTCAGATTTTTACCTTTATCTGGAGCATAGAACTCCGATTCAAGCGCTATTAGTCTCGTTGGAAAGCTAAGACATGAGGCTACAAGTTCAATGAATCAAGAAGAACCCAGTTCTGCCTCTAAGATAGTCAAAATTGCTCATCAACAAACACTTGGACTGTTACTGTTCAACTATTACTGTTTCGTTTTTGAACTGTTACTGTCTGACCTCTACTCAGTTTTTTTACTATATCTAGAGTTATAAAACTGGGATTCTAGCGCGATTAGTCTCGTTGGAAAGCTAAGACATGAGGCTACAAGTTCAATGATTCAAGAAGAACCCAGTTCTCCCTCTAAGATAGTCAAAATTGCTCATCAACAAACAAATGGACTGTTACTGTCTCATTTTTTAACTGTTACTATCTGGCATCTCCTCACATTTTTAACTATATCTAAAGTTATAGAACTGCGATTCAAGCGCAATTAGTCTCGGTCGAAAGCTAAGACATGAGGCTACAAGTTCTAAGATCAAGAAGAACCCAATTCTGCATCTAAGATAGTCAAATTGCTCATCAACAGACACTTGGACTGTTACTGTCCAATTGTTACTGTCTCGTTTTTTAACTGTTACTGTATGACCTCTCCTCATTTTTTAACTATATCTAGAGGTATAGAACTCCGATTCAAGCGAGATTAGTGTCGTTGGAAAGCTAAGACATGAGGCTACAAGTTCAATTAATCAAGAAGAACCTTGTTCTGCTTCTAAGATAGTCAAAATTGCTCATCAATATAAACTTGGACCGTTACTGTCCAACTGTTACTGTCTCGTTTCTTAACTGTTACTGTATGACCTCTCCTTATTTTTTAACTATATCTAGAGTTATAGAACTCCGATTCAAGCGAGATTAGTCTCGTAGGAAAGCTAAGACATGAGGCTACAAGTTCAATGCATGAAGAAGAACCCAGTTCCGCCTCTAAGATAGTCAAAATTACTCAACAACAAACACATGAACTGTTACTGTCTCGTTTTTTTACTGTTACTGTCTAGCCTCTCCTCAGAATTTTAGCTATATCTGGAGCTATTAAACTTCAATTCAAGCGAGATTAGTCTACTTGGAAAGCTAAGACATGAGGCTACAAGTTCAATGATTAAGAAGAACCCAGTTCTGCCATAAAATAGTCAAAATTGCTCATCAACAAACTCTTGGACTGTTATTGTCCAACTGTTACTGTCTCGTTTTTTAATTGTTACTGTCTGACCTCTACTCATAATTTTAACTATATCTGGAGTTATAGAACTTCGATTCAAGCGCGATTAGTCTCGTTGGAAAGCTAAGACATGAGGCTACAAATTCAATTAATCAAGAAGAACCTTGTTCTGCTTCTAAGATAGTCAAAATTGCTTGTCAACAAACACTTGGACTGTTACTGTCCAACTCTTACTGTCTCGTTTTTTAACTATTACTGTCTGACCTCTACTCAGAATTTTAACTATATCTGGAGTAATAGAAGTCCGATTTAAGCGAGATTAGTCTCGTTGGAAAGGTAAGACATGAGGCTACAAGTTCAATGATCAAGAAGAGCCCAGTTCTGCCTCTAAAATAATCAAAATTGCTCATCAACAAACCCTTGGACTGTTACTGTCCAACTGTTACTGTCTTGTTTCTAAACTGTTACTGTCTGACCTCTACTCATAATTTTAACTATATCTGGAGTTATAGAACTTCGATTCAAGCGCGATTAGTCTCGTTGGAAAGCTAAGACGTGAGGCTACTAGTTCTATGATCAAGAAGAACCCAGTTCTGCCTCTAAGATAGTCAAAATTGTTCAATAACAAACACATGGACTGTTACTTTCCAACTGTTACTGTCTCGTTTTTTAACTCTTACTGTCTGACCTCTCCTCATATGTTTACCTATATATGGAGCATAGAACTCCGATTTAAGCGCTATTAGTCTCGTTGGAAATCTAAGACATGAGGCTACAAGTTCAATGCATCAAGAAGAACCCAGTTCTGCCTCTAAGATAGTGAAAATTGCTCATCAACAAACACTTGGACTGTTACTGTCCAACTGATACTGTCTAGCTTTTGAACTGTTACTGTCTGACCTCTACTCAGAATTTTAACTATATGTGGAGTTATAGAACTTCGATTCAAGCGCAATTAGTCTCGTTAGAAAGATAAGACATGAAGCTACAAGTTCAATGCATCAAGAGGAACCCAGTTCTGCCTCAAAGATAGTCAAAATTGCTCATCAACAAACACATGAACTGATACTATCCAACTGTTACTGTCTCGTTTTTTAATTATTACCATCTGACCTCTACTCAGAATTTTAACTATATCTGGAGTTATAGAAGTCCGATTTAAGCGACATTAGTCTCGTTGGAAAGATAAGACATGAGGCTACAAGTTCAATGCATCAAGAAGAACCCAGTTCTGCCTCTAAAATAGTCAAAATTGCTCATCAACAAACACTTGGACTGTTACTGTCTAGCTTTTGAACTGTTACTGTCTGACCCCTACTCAGAATTTAACTATATATGGAGTTATAGAACTTCGATTCAAGCGCAATTAGTCTCATTAGAAAGATAAGACATGAAGCTACAAGTTCAATGCATCAAGAAGAACCCACTTCTGCCTTTAAGATAGTCAAAATTGCTTATCAATAAACACTTGGACTGTTACTGTCTCGTTTTTTAACTGTACTATCTGACCTCTACTCAGAATTTTAACTCTATCTGGAGTTATATAAGTCCGATTTAAGCGAGATTAGTCTCGTTGGAAAGCTAAGACATGAGGCTACAAGTTCAATGAATCAAGAAGAATCCTCTTCTACCTCTAAGATAGTCAAAATTGCTCATCAACAAACACATGAACTGATAATGTCCAACTGTTACTGTCCCGTTTTTTTAACTGTTACTGTCTGACCTCTCCTCATATTTTTAACTATGTCTGGAGGTATAGAACTCCGATTCAAGCGAGATTAGTCTCGTTGGAAAGCTAAGACGTGAGGCTACAAGTTCTATGATCAAGGAGAACCTAGTTCTGCTTCTAAGATTGTAAAAATTGCCCAATAACAAACACATGGACTGTTACTATCCAACTGTTACTGTCTCATTTTTGAACTGTTACTGTCTGACCTCTACTCATAATTTTAACTATATCTGGAGTTATAGAACATCGATTCAAGCGCGTTTAGTCTCGTTGGAAAGCTAAGACATGAGGCTACAAATTCAATTATCAAGAAGAACCCAATTCTGCCTCTAAGATAGTCAAAATTGCTCATCAACAGACACTTGGATCGTTACTGTCCAACTGTTACTGTCTCGTTTTTTAACTGTTACTGTATGACCTCTCCTCATATTTTTAACTATATCTGGAGGTATAGAACTCCGATTCAAGCGAGATTAGTCTCGTTGGAAAGATAAGACAGGAGGCTACAAATTCAATGCATCAAGAAGAACCCAGTTCTGCCTCTAAGATAGTCAAAATTGCTCATCAACAAACACTTGGACTGTTCCTGTCCAACTGTTACTGTCTTGTTTTTTAAGTCTTACTGTCTGACCTCTCCTCATATTTTTAACTATATCTGGAGTTATAGAACTTCTATTCAAGCGCGATTAGTCTCATTGGAAAGCTAAGACGTGAGGCTACTAGTTCTATGATCAAGAAGAACCCAGTTCTGCCTCTAAGATAGTAAAAATTGCTCAATAACAAACACATGGACTGTTACTTTCCAACTGTTACTGTCTCGTTTTTTAACTGTTACTGTCTGACCTCTCCTCAGATGTTTACCTATATATGGAGCATAGAACTCCGATTCAAGCGCTATTAGTCTCGTTGGAAAGCTAAGACATGAGGCTACAAGTTCAATGCATCAAGAAGAACCCAGTTCTGCCTCTAAGATAGTCAAAATTGCTCAATAACAAACACATAGACTGTTACTTTACAACTGTTATTGTCTCGTTTTTTAACTGTTACTGTCTGACCTTTCATCAGAATTTTAACTATATCTGGAGCATAGAACTTCGATTCAAGCGCTATTAGTCTCGTTGGAAAGCTAAGACATGAGGCTACAAGTTCAATGAATCAAGAAGAACCCAGTTCTGCCTCTAAGATAGTCAAAATTGCTCATCAACAAACACATGGACTGTTACTGTCGAACTGTTACTGTCTCGTTTTTTAACTGTTACTGTCTGACCTCTCCTCAGAATTTTAACTATATCTTGAGTTATAGAACTCCGATTTAAGCGCGATTATTCTCGTTGGAAAGCTAAGACATGAGACTACAAGTTATATGATTAAGAAGAACCTAGTTATGCCTCTAAGATAGTCAAAATTGCTCATCAACAAATACTTGGATTGTTACTGTTTATTTTCTTTAATTTAATCCAACCCTAAATATTTTCGGGTTGATTTATAATGTCTCAAAATATTTCGTCCAGAAACTTATATCCAAAAATTTCTGAATTCCCGTTTTTGTTTAACCATATGCATGAATTTCTTCACTTTTATTTCTAATGTATTTAATTTGCAATCCAAGCAACCTTTACTTTTCCTCGGGGTTTACATTCGCCTCTCCTAATAGAAATTTTGTCCTTAAAATTTAAGTAACGTACCTATGTTGAAGAATAAATGCGGGAACTTTTTCTTCATCTCAGATTCTTTTTCCCTCGTTTCTTCTTCTATTCGAGAGTTTCTCCACAATACTCTCACCGGGGAAACTCTCTTATTCCTTAACACCCTCACATCTTGATCCAAGATCTTGATAGGCTTAGCTTCCATGGTTAAATCCCCTTTAATCTTCATAGGAACGTGTGGCAATAACCGTGAGGGGTCTATCTTGACCTTTCGCAGCAATGACTCATGGAACACTTTGTGAATCTTATCCAAATATGCAGGCAACTCTAACAATAGGCAACTCGTCTGATTCTTTCCTTAATCTCGAAAGGGCCAATGTATATCGGAGCAAATTTCCCTTTTACTCCAAATCGAATGATGCCTTTCCAAGGCGCCACCTTAAAAAATACCTTATCCCCCACTTAGAATTCTAAAGGCTTTTTTTTTGTTATCTGCATAACCTTTTTTTTTGTCTATCCTGGGCTTCCTTCATCCTCTTTCTGATCACGCTCACCTTGTCAGGTGTCAGTTGCACCATTTCAGGTCCCAAAAGCTTCATTTTTCCTACTTCCTCCTAATAAATTGGGGTACGACATCATTCCTTTTCTTTCCCCTAGGTAATTCCATCACAAAAATCCATAGAAATATCCTTCCATTTCCATTCTGAAATCGACAATAACTGTAAATCCCCTGCAGGTCTCTGGTGTTCTATCTTTACTTGTTGACAGATCCCACAGTTCGACACAAATTCTGCTATTTCCCTCTTTATATTTGGCCACCAGTAGTATTCCTTTAAATCTTTATACATCTTCGTACTTCTAGGATGAGTAGCGAATCGGGATTCATGAGCTTCTCTCCATACTTCATCCTTCAAAGTCTTATGATCAGGTAAATAAATTCGCCTACCCATAGCTATTAGCCCACTAGATAACATTTGGAATGCTTTCTCTATACCCTGGTTTACACTCTCGTTGATATCCTTTAACTGATTGGATCTTTTCATCTACCTGTTGAGCCACCAAAACCTTGTCTCGAAGCACAGATTGGATCTTTAACTGAGCTAATAGTGATCCCTCAGGCCCTACACTTAGTCGCAAGCTTAATTTCTTTAATTCCACTATACTTCCCTATTCCTTAATCTCCATATCATTCATCATTGTTTTATTTCTTCAATTCCACTATACTTCCCTATTCCTTAATCTCCATATCATTCATCATTGTTTTTGCTTTCCTAATCAATGCATCGACTACTAAATTAGCCTTACTAGGATAGTAGTCAATCACACAATCGTAATCTTTTATTAACTCTATGCATCTTCTTTGTCACATATTCAACTCCTTATGTGACATCAAATACTTCAAACTTTTATGGTTTGTAAAGATTTAACGTTGTGACCACACAAACAATGTCTCCATACTCTTAAGGCAAACACCACTGCTGCAAGTTCTAGGCCATGAATTGGGAATTCACCTCATACGACTTTAGTTGTCTTGATGCATAAGCAATCACACGCCCGTGTTGCATCAACACCCATCCTAGACCCCTTTTTGAGGTATCACTATATACCATAAACCTTTCTGTCCCTGATGGAAGGGCCAACGCAAGAGCAAAAGTGAGTCTCTCATTCAGTTCTTGAAAGCTCGCTTCACACTCTTCCTGACCAAACAAACCTGACTTCCTTACAGGTTAGCTTAGTCAAAGGTGATGCTATGGTGAAGAAACCCTCAATAAACCTCCTATAATGCCCAGCAAGGCCCAAGAACTCTGGATTTCTGTCACGTTGGTAGGCCTTTCGCATTTCAACACGACCCCAACCTTTCTTGGATCCACAATATTCCTTCTATGGATATTACATGGCCTAAAAAAAATTACTTCTTTGATCTAGAACTCACACTTATCCAACTTTGCATATAATTGATTCTCCCTTACAGTTTGTAGCACAACCCTAAGATGTTGTTCATGTTCCAAGTAAGAGCTTGAATATACCAAGATATTGTCAATAAATACCCCCGCATTTTGGTCCAGGTAAGGCTAAAACACCCGATTCATCAAGTCCATAAGTATGGCCAGAGCATTGGTTAACCTGAAAGGCATCACTAAAAACTCGTAATGTGGATAAAGGGTTCGGAATACAGTCATTTATCTATCTTGTTCCTTGATTCTCAACTGGCGATATCCAGATCTCAACTCTATCTTAGAGAACACCTTAGCACCCTTCAACTGATCAAACAAATTATCTATTTGTGGGAATGGGTACTTGTTCTTCACCATCACTTTATTCAATTGACGATAATCAATGCACAAACGAAGTGTGCCATCCTTCTTCTTTTTTTACAAACAATACCGAAGCTTCCTAGGGCGAGTTACTAGACCGAATGAAGCCTTTATCTAACAATTTCGGAAGCTGGACCTTCAGTTCAGCCAATTCCATAGGTGTCATCCTATAAGGAGACTAGGCTATAGGAGAAATTCCTGGAATAATTTCTATGGAAACTTAAATTTCTCTACGGGAGGTAATCCAGGCAACTCTTCTAGGAATACATCTCAAAACTCCCTCACAACGGGAATACTAGCCAAATCTATACTACCCTTTCTAGCTCTCTTATAAGGGTTAACCAAGTAGAACAACCCTTCCTCAGTAACTTTCTAGCCACCAAGACTGAGATTACACAACTTGGAATATCTTTTCGTTCCCCTTTAACCACTACTCTTTTATCACTTATTCCTTGGATTGTCACTGTCTTGGTGAAACAATCCACTTATGTCTTATGTTTACTTAGCCAAACCATGCCCAGATTCAAGTCAAAATCATATAACTCTAGCGGCAAAAGATCTACCCTCAATTCTTACTCTCACATATAAAGTTGTACCCCTCTATAAAAAAATTGTCAAATCTTTGGCACCTATATCTGATTTATAACTCTTTCCTTTTTTTTTTCATTCATTATCAAATTTGAAATGACTTATAAGATCATGTTCAGAACACCTTACCCGGTACGAATTAAGGTTTTGATCTTCAACCAGTTGAAGATTTTTTCAACTTCCTTCTTTCTTATCTAATGATAGTCAGCCCTCCATCTTCTCTTCTTGTTCAATTTCCTCGTTAATCCCTTGCCCACAAGTGTTTATTCCATCTATAAACCCTTAATCTTGGATGGTTTTCTTGAAATTTTGGTGTTTCTCTCTTGATTTTGCAAGAATGAATACAAAAAAGTCCCTCTTTTCTTTCCTTATGATTTCTGCAGATTTTGATGAGAATATGAGTATTTATGCCCTATAATTTTTCTTATTTGCATTTAGGCCCCTACATCTTTTTTTTTCTTATAATTAAGTTATACCTCTTTTCATTTCTTATAATTTCACCCCACAACTTTTAGTTTAGTTTATTTTCTTTAATTTAATCCAACCCTCAACATTTTCAGGTTGACTTATAATGTCTCGAAATATTTCATCCAGAAACTTATATCCAAAAATTTCTAAATTCCTGTTTTTATTTAACCATATGCATGAATTTTTACACTTTTATTTCTCATGTAGTTAGTTTGCAATCCAAGCAACCTTTATTTTTCCTCGGGGTTTACATTCTCCCCTCCTAATAGAAATTTTGTCCTTAAAATTTAAGTTACGTACCTATGTTGAAGAATAAATACGGGAACTTTTTCTTCATCTCGGATTCTTTTTCCATCGTTTCTTCTTCTATTCGAGAGTTTCTCCACAATACTCTCACCAGGGAAACTCTCTTATTCCGTAACACCCTCACATCTCAATCCAAGATCTTGACAGGCTTAGCTTCCATGGTTAAATCCCCCTTTAATCTTCATAGGAACGTGTGGCAATACTCGTGAAGGGTCTATCTTGACCTTTCACAACAATGACTCATGGAACGCTTTGTGAATCTTATCCAAATATGCAGGCAACTCGTCCGATTCTTTCCTTAATCTCGAAAGGGCCAATATATCTCGGAGCTAATTTCCCTTTTACTTCAAATCGAATGATGATTTTCCAAGGCGCCACCTTCAAAAATACCTTATCCCCCACTTAGAATTCTAAAGGCCTTTTTTTTTCCAGCCAAAGCCCAGCAACCTCAGCATCCTCTTCACAATGGTAAGTCATACAACCCATCCCTCTCATACACCTCACCCACTGAACTATGGTGACTACTCCCCCTGATCTAGGAGCTACACTGGAGGCTCCCGCTGCCATTCCTGCTGCTACAGCTCTCACTATATGATCCATAAAAGCAAAATCCTAAACTGGGTTTGACCCGTCTACCGGTGTCACTGATGGGGGTATATTATCTCCCCCTCCTGTATGTCTTATACATCGGCATTGTTACCCTAGCCTGATGGGACAACAAATCATCTCAAAATCTCACTAACTCGACTCTTTCAGAGTATACTGATGTTGCAGGTATATGATAGAAAGTGTCTGTCAAGGGATCCCAATTTGGATCACTTTCATAATGAAGACTCTGATCACTTCCCCGAACTGGGAATGAATCAGTCCTGGCTCCTTGCCTTGTTCTCACTATTCCGAACCACATTTCAAAACCTTACACTCATTCCTATCCCCGGAATAGCAACCTACGCTCTGATACCAAAATGTAACATCCCCATATTCGGGATAAAGCAACGATCTCATGTTAACTGATAAACAAAGTGACTAATTTTTTTTTATATCTATTCATGGTATCTGTATTAAGGTCTACCAAAATTTCGACAGAGTCTCCCCTATACCGGGAGGTCCCAAGTTATCGACATACGACCTGTTTACACTTTTAATATACCACATCTCCTAACTCAATTTAGCCCAATCATCTTGGGTCTCAATCCCACAAACATCATCATTCATATCAACCACAATGTTTAGAGCACCTTACCCGGTAAGAATTAAGGTTTTGATCTTCAACTAGTTGAAGATTTTTTTCAACTCCCTCCTTTCTTATCTAATGATAGCCACCCCTCCATTTTCTCTTCTTCTTCAATTTCCTCGTTAATCCCTTGCCCACAAGTGTTTATTCCATCTATAAACTCTTAATCTTGGATGGTTTTCTTGAAATTTTGGTGTTTCTCTCTTGATTTTGCAAAAATGAATACAAAAAGTCCCTCTTTTCTTTCCTTATGATTTCTGCAGATTTTGATGAGAATATAAGTATTTATGCCCTATAATTTTTCTTATTTGCATTTAGGCCCCTATATTTTTTTTTCTTCTTATAATTAAGTTATACCTCTTTTCATTTCTTATCATTTCACCCAACTTTTAGTTTAGTTTATTTTCTTTAATTTAATCCAACCCTCAACATTTTCGGGTTGATTTATAATGTCTCGAAATATTTTGTCCAGAAACTTATATCCAAAAATTTCTGAATTCCTGTTATTATTTAACCATATGCATTAATTTCTTCACTTTTATTTCTCATGTAGTTAGTTTGCAATCCAAGCAACCTTTATTTTTCCCTGGGGTTTACACTCCTCATGAATGTTTTAGGCCTATATCGTAGCTTTTTAGCCATATAAACCAAATTGAAATCCAAGATCTACAGCTCCAGATATGATCCAGTGACTGAACAGTGTTCTAGTTTGGACTGAACCAGCATCTCTTTTCTAAGCTTAGCCCTCTCTGTCTCTTCTAAATTTCAGTAGTTAAACTCATCAATCAATCCTTTGATTTATGTGATAGGCCTGCATTTAAGATGAACATTTACCATAAATTAAAGGTATCTTATATTATTAGACATGTTATTATAAAACATGCTCTA
>Ga0307515_10020196_pt1 | contig 11907 bp, 10 predicted proteins | sample 17_EM_MG_FD_194513 | JGI IMG/M metagenome (GOLD analysis project Ga0307515, IMG submission 194513) | Populus trichocarpa ectomycorrhiza microbial communities from riparian zone in the Pacific Northwest, United States - 17_EM | ecosystem: Host-associated > Plants > Roots > Unclassified | place...
TCCTCCTCTAGGTTTTTATTAGTCAGCGATTTGCTACGATTAAATATTTTTATTTTTATAAATATATGTATATAGATTTTTTTAATACATTTATGTAATTTAAAAGATTTAAATTTAAATAAAAAAAATCTATGGATCCATGTAATCAAGTAAATCAAGAATTATATATACGAATGAATAAATAAAAAGTCATTGACAATACCTAAAAATAAAACTTGAAAAATAAAGAGATAAGTGTAAATCAAGATATTTAATTTCAAAAAATAATATTTACCTAATTATATTTGCTAAATTTTTTTATTTAAATAATTTTTTTTATTCAAGTAAACGATAATAGAAATAGAAACACAAATTATTTTGATCAAATAAAATAAAATGAGAAAATAACATCATGCAAAACTGTGTATATTAGAAATATTATCTAAAAATTAAATTTTATTATTTGAAAAAATAATGTCCATTCATACAAAAGATAAAAATATATATATATAGATAAATCAGCTTTAAATTTAAATGCGTGACTAAAAAATAACCATCATTTAAAAGTGATTCTCAAATCAAAATGAAAGAGAAAATGAGAACTAATTTAAATATAAATTAAAACAAATTAGAGAAAAAAACCATTAAAAACATTAATTTTAAAAAATAAAAAAGGAGCAAATGTCATATGCTGTTGGGCCCTTATTTTTTTGTTTGCAATTGGGGCGGATAACCCACCCCATATTTTCTTAAAACAAATCAGACTGCACGTCTTCTGTTTTGTCCATATTTCAGCCATTATAGCAGCTGAAAATCAAGGTAATATTTTTTAACCTAAAAACCTGTTTTTCATCTTATATTTGATCCAAAACACCTATAAAAAACTATAAAAACTATGATAAATCTATTTATGGTCTCGAAAAACCCCAAAAAACCACCTCAAAAATCAAAATCAAAATCAAACCAAAATAAAAAATCAACCCGAGCTCAAATCTGTTTTTTCATGAACCTTAAAGGTAAAAAAAACTTGATATGAACTCCCTTTATCAAATGGAACCATTTGAAAAAAATATTGTTCATTTTAGTGACTTAAATCGGTGCTAACGACACCTTTTTCTCTCCAACACCGGAATTCAGAAATCTCTCTCTCTCAATCAGTGACTAAAAAATAACATAAATAAATTTTTGTACCAAAATTAAATTATAAAAACATTAAGATACTAAAATTATATAATTTGCATGATTTTATAAATTCAAGAACTAGAGTGCATCATTTGACAAAATCTATCTCATGCTACTTATTTTATTTTGGTTCTTTTGTTTCGACTTCATCATCTCATAATAAATCAAGAGTAATTAATTTTTAATTAGTATTAAATTTCTAAATATTTTTTTAGAGAATCAAATTAAAAAAATAAATTTTTTACATAACCCGTCTACTATAATATAAAAATAATATATAAAAGGATAAGCAATGGATTCCTGCGCAACCAAAAACTCGTGCTTTTAAGACTTATACTTAATTTTCAATTTCAATTTCTGATTTCTCTTTCCAGCTGACGTGGATTTGATTTGGGGAAATTTGGAGTGGATAAGCTAAGTTGTCTTTATACCATGATGACTGATATACCCTTCACCTACTGTTAAATCTCATGGTAGGTGGGTAATCTATGGGTGTCTTTGTCATTTCAAAGCAGCAACAACCCAAAACAAATATCAACGTACCACACTGTTTTTTTTTTCTTTCTCCACTGCACTTCGGTCACAAATTTGTCGTCTAGATTTAGGACAACGAGGTTTGAACTTAAAACCTATTTTTTGGTGGAGGGTCAAGGCTGCTATTTGATTATGCCATGGCCATTTCAGCAATAATTTCATCGCATGAGAAATTAGATCTCAGAACCTGGGGGTTATGCTGGGTCTACACGCGAAAGATTAAAGTATATCTTTCCTCTTGACGTCCGTGCTTTCTTTTCAATTGTAGACTACCCATGTAATTTATTGGTATCTTAAACGACATGCAAGCCCATGAAGTTTATTTATTCTAAGTCATTTCGTCTAATTGGATTCCTTGGACAAGAAGTTATCTTGATTTCCCTTTTGCTCTTACAAGCTATCACCCCTACGAGTAATGTTTGGTGGAGTGAATTCTTATGGGTTAATTTAACTGATTAAATTTTGAGTTTATTTTTTAATAATTATGAGTTTGAGTTTTTTTAAAATTATTGAAGATTTATATAATTATTAATTTTAAAATCTGTGAGATTAGTTAAGATGTATGTAAATTGATTCGAACACGGATATTAATAAATAATAATAAAAAGTACTTGTAGTGCCCTCAAATGACGCCCCATAGTTAATAGTTAATAGTTTGGTCGATTCCTTAATGCTCCACGTTCATTCATCATCCACCAAAAGTCAAAACTCCTCCAACAAAGCAAAATACACCATCCACAAAGAGTACCCAACCAAATCCCCTTGAGTCGCATGGAAATAAAAGCAGCAATTATGACTAGCATATCATAATTTATGCACAAAGTGACGGATGAACGGAGCATTAGATTATATATTATATATGGTAAAGAGAGTCTACAAACCGACCTTAGCTCAGTTGGTAGAGCGGAGGACTGTAGTAGTTGCTGTTATCCTTAGGTCGCTGGTTCGAATCCGGCAGGTCGGATATTTCTTTTGTTTTCTTTGCTTCCCTTTTCCTTTTTTTTTGTTCTCTTAGAAAATTCCTTACACTTCATAAAATACAAAAAAAAAAAAAAAAAAACCTTGAAAAAATAACGTAGATTGAATGATAGGCAGGACCACAACCTTGATCTCCAAATTTTTTATGCAACTAAAAACCGCCGCAAGATAAAAAAATCTGCCCTGCTACCGTCCCTGTCCTGGGCATTCTAATATTCCTGTACCTTGATCAGAAGCGTGCTTCACATCAAGGATCGGTTGATAAAACGGTTCAAGGTTCCGGTTTAAACTTGACTACACATGCAGACAAAACGAAGCAACTCTCTCCCCTGACAGTAATAAGAAATCCGGACAAAAAAGAAGGAAAACTGAAAAGAACAAAGAACATTTTTTGCCAGATAACTTCTTTGATGGATGGAAGGTTTAATCACTTTCCATCAAATAGACTACAAAGATCGAGAGAAACAAATACAACAGCGTGGAATTAGTTCTTTGCTAAATTCTGGACGTCTACATTTGAAAGTTATTTCTCAGAACTCACTACTGAACTGCTGGGAATGAACAAAAGAATATTAGACAGGCAATGATGCATCACTACACATCTCTTTTTCAAAAGAGAATCTTCTTTGATCTGACGCTGATGAGTAAGTGTGAACATATAGTAATTTCTCTATAAAGGTAGATGACAGCTGGTGATTGTAACTACCTCAGATTATTCCCTCAATGGGTTATCATTGTGTATGATGTAAAAAAAATCATGAATGTACAGTGTCCATTATGAAACCTCCAGAACAGAATCATCTTCTCCGCTGCCACCAGTCTGGGACTTTCAATCTGTGATTTCTATGGACAGCAAGTTGGGCTCCTGGAAGCTTGTTCTTAACCTGCCTCCATAGCATGTTGACTGCATCTTCCTTCACTGGGGGGTATTGGAATTCAAAGTGATGAGAGATCTTCTTGAGCTGCCTCCACATTTCAATCCACCTGTCCTTTGGAAATCTCCGGAGCTGATTAACCAAGTAATCTGGCTGAATAGCCTCGTTTATAGAGAAGAAAATTGAGAATTGGCTGTAGTCAATTTCATCTTCATAAGGGAGCTCAATTAGATCACTCACAATGACCGGAACACAGTGGCTAACAATAGCATCGAAAAGCCGGCAAGAGGAAGGAGTGTCTCCTGCAGGATGCAGGCAGAACTTCGATGACCGCATCCCTTGAGTTGACTGATATTCAGGAAAGAAAGGAAAAGAGATGAGACATAAAAATTATGTAAATTTATTTGGAAAACACATTAATTGACTTAGGGTTATCCTCTTTGGAAAACCCGGCACACTGATGGCATTCTCTCTCTACATGAGATCATAAAGAATGATCTTGCATTTTCAGTGCCCAGTATGCATGGGAAGATTCCGTTCATTAAATGGCAGGGAGTATTAAACATAATAAAACATGGCATGACATTCAATTTAAAGAGTGGATTGCCTTTGATGATAATTAGTTGCAAAAGCACATCATATCGTAATGTCAAATGCACCATATTTTAATGGGATAGGAAAAGGTACTTGTCAGATCCTAATGTTAAGGTCATTTAATAAAAAATTGGAAGAAACTCAGCATGCAATGACAACGTCAATTTTGGCAACCCCCATCACTCACTACTCACCGCTTGTATTGCTTCAGCTGTAGGCGAGCTTCGTTCATACCGAACATCATCATAACCAGCCAATATCTTTTCAAGTTTGGCACGAACTTTTCCTTTCTGCAACACAACAGGTCCATTAAAAATCACCTTGACATCAAACCAGATGTTTTAAATGAGATTGACATCACCAAGAGCAGCACACATACATCTTTCCTGACTGTATTCCCCCTGAAGAAAAGAAGTGTCTTTCGAGATTCAAATGGGTCCAATAGGTCATCATCTTTAAAGGAATCCACATTGTGTACATACGGCGACACAACATCTTTACTTAGAGTTGACAAGGATTTAGGGTAGCGGCCAAAGTCTGCAACAATAAGAATGGACGCATTCACCAGTTGTCGGAGAAATCTAAAAGCATTTGGATGTGTCATTGGAATCACATGGTCTCTGCCTCCAGACCTCTGCCAGTACTTTGACTTTTGCAAAAAGTCTATTAAATCAACCTAAAACCAGAAGAATAATACAGTCAACCTTAAGCAACTAGATCTCAAGCAAAAATATATTGGAACTCAGTAAATAGATAGCGATATTGCGTAATGGCAGGATACAACAAGTTAGATACTCTGAAACTGAACTTAACTCCAAAAGATTCTCTACTTCTAGAATCTAGTGTGAATTGACTGGAGAATATCTGATTATCAGTCCAGTACCAGCTTATAAAGATCTACAACTAGTGAGGTGTTCATAACTGCTTCCCTATATCAACATCAGCAAGAAAACTCAATCCCCTAACACATAAAACTCCCTGATTCAACAGAATTATTCAGTTATACCCTCCATTTCTATATCACCCTCATTAAACTCCAGTCACTAAAGAAGCTAAAAAAAGTTAACTCTATTAAACAAAAACAAACCGCAATATTAGTGCATTGAGCTGATTTCATATCCGATCGAAACAAAACCGCCTTGGAAAAAAAAACATCCTCCAATCATGAATCAATATATTACTCTCTACAAATTCTTTTTTCTTTTTGGAATCAAAATTCTAAGCCAATTACCCTTTGTCCTAAAAAGGCTAAAAAACAGAATGCCATAGTTTATTAAGCTAGAAATCTCACCTTTTCAACTGCAAACAATTCTAAACCCGAAATTTTTTAAAACCCATCAAAATTCAGTCCCCAAGAAAAATCAAAATTCTCCAAATTAAATACAGAAAGCTCAAAACTTGAGCTAAAAAATGAATCCAAAATCACCTGCAATTGCCGATCCTTTTCTGTTTCAGGATCAGTCATGTTACGTCCATGAGTATTAAAACTCAACGAACTAAAAAACGGCACAAAATACGCTTCCGCAATCTCAGGATCCAAAACCCTAACAGCCTCCCTCTCCTCTCCCTCTCCACCACTTCCCAAAAGCGAAGCCATTAGCCAATACTCCACACTATGTTGCTTCCTCACCCCCGCATTCACCGGCCACCGCGGCAACTCCTCCGCTGTCCTCACCGGCGTGTCATCTCCACCCCCCTTCTTCCACTGCATCATTCCGATGTTGAATCGACGTGGAAGATCATACATGTACACTTTGAGAGGAACAGAAGGAGAGGATTGCGTGTGGGTGGGCGTACAGGGTAAGTTGTGGGCTCCATCTGGTGATGCAAAAAAGTATGATCTGATATCAACAGTGCCGATGAAGAGGGAGAAAGAGATTAAGAGAAGGATTATGAATGCTAGTGAGACAATTGCTTTTCCATACATTTTGGAAGATTAAGAAAGAAAAAGGACTAATTTCTAACAAAGAGAAAGTTCATAGCAGAAGAAGCTGTGTGGATCTGAGTGGAGAGGGGATTGGAATTTATGAGCGGGAGTGTTTGAGAGGAAAAGAGAGGATTTTTGGGATTTTGTCTGGGACTGGGAGAGAGGAAATTTTGATCCAGAAAGAAGGCAATCAATCTGCTTTTAGTATTTTCATACGGTCCCTATAGTTTGTAACTTTGTCATATGAAATATTTAACTTTACAATTTATCAAATGAGTCCCTATTTGAATAAGAGATCTTCTGTCCGATTAGGTCGATCGTCCGATGTGATATTCACATGGATGTTTTAGTTTTTCGTTATTTGAGTGAAGGGTAAAATGTTAGTTAAATAAGTATATTTATTTAAGTAATTTTAAATATTAAGATTATAACAGGGAGAAATCTATAAAAGTTTGCTGAATATCGCAACGCTGAGATTTATCTCTATTGATGCTTAAATTGATTAAAATCATTCTACTCACGTCAAAAAAAAAAAAAAGTTGAAAAAGGCTCAGAATTCAATTTGATAAAATGTAAAAAAAATGAAAACGAGTGTAAAAAATAAAAGTACTGAAAATGCTAAGGATACAAGCAAAAACAATTTCTCCATGTTTCGGGGGGTGTGGGTGATTTGTTTAGTTGTTTTTTAAAATAATTTTTATTTAAAAATATATTAAAATAAATTTTTTATTTTTAAAAATTATTTTTAATGTCATTCCATCAAAACAATTTAAAATAGTAAGAAAATTAATTAAAAATAAAAAAATATATATTTTTTAAAAAATTCTTTAAAATACAAAAACAAACAAACGGATTTTTTGTATTTTCAGTAAATCACCAATTGGGCATTCAACAATATTTTCATTACTAGCCGCATCAGTCAGCAAGAATTTTACAGCAGTGACCTTTTGTTTCCCCCAAAAAAAAAAAACCGAAGATTTTAAATAAAACATTAATGATTAAACTATTCCAATGCGATAAGATGCATCTTTAAAAAATTAAATGATTTTCCCATATGCATTATCTCATTTAATTAGTGAATCTGGCATTCGATAAAACAAGCGTTTCCATCTCATGGACAAGTTCTGAAAAACTAGAGATGATAGAGAAACTGAGGATGTTCTAGCTCAGTTGTATGGTGATGCAATATCTGCTGCAGCTCCCTTTTCTGGGCAACGAAAGGCCATCCTTTCAATAAACACTGAAGGTAGAAAGAGATTCTTGCGTTAAGTGACATTGGAGCTCAAATATACTATAATTGCCTGCTCTAATTCATCTACACTCTATGATATCACATGTTTTTTCTGAGATATCCCCTCTGCTATCATGTATATACGCATCATATACAATCTGACTAGCTACCTATTTGTAGGGATATGGCGTCTGCTTGGACATCCTTGGATCCACTCCTCTGGCGTCATGAGGCGACTCGTGAGGAAAATGGCCAACCTGAGACCTCAAGAGTTTTCCAAAAAGCTCTACCTGATCAGTGGAGAAAGTTAAGTCTTCTCTAGTTGTGAAAATAACATGCTGATTAATTATTGGATCAAAGTTTGACTATTAATTGTTTTCTTAATCCAACTTTTCATTTTAATATGCACTTTTGTTTTGTTTGTTGTGGATGAAACTGTAAACTTTGACTGAAAATAAAGGATATTTCAAGGAAAAAAAAGAGTAAATTGCCAAGGAAAACCAATAAAATAACCAGATTAGAAAGAAAAATACACTAAAAGTATTCATTCAATATTGAGTTTTACAAATAAATGGGATTCAAGAAGTATTTTACATTAAATTCACAGCGAACTCACTGAATTGACGAAGCATTAACCAGGATGGATGAGGTGATGAACTCGAAACGGGTACTCCTCTGCATCACGAGTCCACCATCCTCCTTGGTCTAGAATACATATAGTTTCTTATACACAGACATTACATCAATCCTTCTCATTAAATTCTCCGTGAAAAGCTTGTCGTCCCATCTAAAAGTGTATCCATAATATATATAAAAAAATACTCTGTGAAAAGAAATGACCAACAATGAATATTTTTTCCGGTCACATTCATACGACAGGGGAAGGGGGAAAAAAAGGTAGTCTATGAATCCTAATTTTACCAATTTTTTCCTCAAATTAATCATTTGAAAAAAATCTAATTTATTGAAAATTTCAAAAAGTAAGGAATTTTTAGGAAAAGTTCGATTCACATTATTTATTAATGCCACGATTTAGCTTTGATCATAGCTTTATTGCAATTATTTACGCAACAAGTACGGTGTTTTGCGCATTGATCATCGCAAGATAATATATATATATATATAGCGGTCATGGTAAGCAAACCAATTAAGATCGATCCACGGTCTGGACTACTATCTTTGGGTTCGGAGTTGCTTATACAAGAAATTCAGGATCCAGTTCAAGTATAGCATTATCTTTTCAGCTAAGGTAATCCATGCTTCAAATCATCCTTTGCTCCATTTTGTTTCAATCAATGAAGCAAAATTCATATATGCTGGACCAACTTTCCCACAAATACCCAACCAAACAGATTCAGGAATTTCCAAAATTCACATCGTCGAGGCCAAGATTAGACCAACTCGTGATTAGAAACCCATCGGGTTTTTCCTTCGCAAGAAAATTACCTTGCTGCCTTGGACCATCAGAAATGGTTTTAATTAAATCCTTCATCACCTTGTAGACTTTTCAGGAAATCCTGATGGTCCATTTTGGCGATAGATTCGCTTATTATGATGGCCAACTCATGCAGCTCCAGGCCTGCCTCCGGTTTAGATACTGCCCCAACAGTCCGAAATAGGTTTCCAATGGTGCCATCAAATAAGAGTGGCTCTGTTCGCTCTCGCAAGTTCACCACATATCTCAAAATGCATGGCCTTGGGGAGCCTGAGAGAGCAAGAGATGCGGCCATATAACGTTTCCCAAGGAAACCTGACAAGGCTCCAGTTCGAGACGGCTTAAGATCACTTTCACCTCTGGCCTTTTCCATCAATGTTTCTATCGTCTTGGCGTCAAACACGAATCTCTTAATTTGTGATGCAGTTGTTTTCCACAAACCATTTGTCATCTACAAGAGAGAATAGTTGCCTCGGCACATCATTTCTTGGTGGAAACACTAAAGATGCCTTCGCAAGGTTAGGAAGAAGCGCTTCAAAATCACAAGAGGAAGACCCCTGGCTGATGGCAGACTATGCACTGAAGAGGGTGGAAGCAGTTCCTCCATCACCAAGCTTGTGTGACATGCACCCATCAAGTGCTAATCCACCACAAGAAAATACGCTCAGCTGAAAAATCAACAGGGTCACGTCATCTTGTGATTCTTTGGCGAGAGGTGGGCATGGAAGGAACTGATTTAAAGATTCAATTTGCGGGTCTTCAAAAAATTCGGACAGACTACAATTAACCCGGGCTTCCAAAAATGGAACACCTTCATCAAAACGATCAACGAACATATTGGTTTTTACCCTACCAGAAAATGGGTAGAGAACATTCAGTACTGTATCAGAGAGTGACCTTTTGAGGTGTTTCAGGAATTGGGTGTCATCCATATTTGCTTCATTACTCTTGGGGTAGAAAAGCATCATGGGAGCATAAGATGTGGGAGTGAGCTGGTCAAGAAGGCAGAGTTTGTAGGGCTGTAGATTGTGAATTGTTGGTGAAGATGGCTTGATGATTTCTCTTGAAATGACGTGAACTTCTATCTTCACCATTTTGCACACAAATGCCTTATAACCTCGAATTGTTTCTCTCTTCTTTTCTATTTAATGGTTTTTGTGATTTTGTCTCCCCTCTTGACATGTTTTTATAATTAAAAAAGGATCGCCATCTTCAAGTGGTTTGATACCAGATTTTAATAATTTACAGTTGAGATGTTATCTCGTTTGGTACCTACCGTGGATCAAATCATGTTTATTAAAATTAATTTTTTTATATATTTTTAAATTGTTTTAATTTTTTTTAGATTTATTTTGCCCTCCTTAATTAGGACTTAATTAGGACTGGTTCTTAATTAATTTTGTGATATGGTCTCACATATTGAGAGAGAAAACAGAGTGAATTAGGGATCGGCTTGTCTTTACCCACTTAGTTTAACACATAAAATTCAAGACACCCCTGAAACCATCAACTAGTGACTCTTGGTTGCGGAAACAGGGAAGGGGCCGTCCTTCATAGAAATGGGCCTAAGGTTTTGCTTTAGGCCCATGATATTTTTGTATATCTTTCCAATACAAGCACGTGGTAATATCATTGCATAATTACTCCTTTAACATATTTTTTCGTGCTCTCATCATGGCAGGAAAAAACTAATAGAAAAAAAAGAAGAAGCAGCAGAATATTACGTGATCTAAATTATGGAAAATAATTTAATATTAACTTGGGAAATTTTCTGCTTCTCGAATTAAGAAAAGTCAAGAAATTATTCTTTTTAATGAACGCAGTAAATGATCTGTTTAAAGATTTTTTTTAATAAAAAACCCGATCCGATAATTCTATTTAAAAAAAAACATATTAAATAATTAATCATCGAACAAATGGACCATATACAGGAAAGCAAAGGCCCGTGATGTTATGTAAGTCATTCCGATACATGCATGTGGCGCTATAAATGCGAAGGCCCATGATGTTATGTAAGTCATTCCGATACATGCATGTGGCGCTATAAATGCGAAGGCCCATGATGTTATGTATGTCATTCCGATACATGCACGCGGTACTATCATTGAATAATTTTTTGGGTGCAAACTTCTGGCTAAGAAAAAACATATTTTTTTAGATTATTTTTAAACTTTTGTATATCTAATTAAGCTCAGAAAATATCGTAGGGTTGGTTTTTATTTTTTTTTAAATCTTTTTAAATAATATATATATTTTTTATTTTTTAAAAATTATTTTTTAATATTAACACACCAAAATGATTTGAAAGCATTAAAAAATATTAATTTAAATAAAAAATAATTTAAATTTTTTGTAAAAATATTTTTAAAATACCAAAATAAATAGACCTAACATTGGATAAGCAATATTACCTCTACTTTGTTAGTGTTTTTTTTAATTGTAAATTATATTATATGATTTCATAATTTTATTGAAGAGTTGTTTAATTGAAAAATAATAAAAAAGTAAATAATACACCATTCAACTCACTTATTTACATATATAAAGATTTAAACGATTGATATTCTTGACTGATAATAATTGATACAGTATTACAGACAGTTTCTTTGTTCTTGAAATCTACGAGACCTAGTGAATTCTCAACGTCCCTGAGAAAGCAGCAACCTGCAACCGCAATCTCACCATCACTAGACCCACTCTGCGTCGGATATAATATGGATTGTTTGTTTTTGTAATTTAAAAATATTTTTGAAAAAAATAATTATTTTATTTTTAATTTATTTTTTTGATATTTTTTGATATTTTAATATACAGATATTAAAATAATTTTTCAAAAATAAAAAATATATTATCTTAATATATTTTTATATAAAAAAAATATTTTAAAAAATAACTGTCATCATACCCTCAAACACCTGTACCCACCCTTGAAAACGTGAGTTATGTATAGTCACCCACACGTTAATCCCTCAAGTCTCTTACAAATTATTTAAGCTTTTGATTCTCAACTGAAATGGGATATATCCTTATCATTGTCATCCTTGACTGGTTATTTATTCTGTGATTAGTTTAAATTATTGATCAAAGAAAAATGGAATATTAAAATTCTCAGGGCCTTTTATCGAAGAAAAAAACAAAATCTGCGTTGGCCCGTTCAGAATTTGTTTGTTTA
>Ga0307515_10020197_pt1 | contig 11907 bp, 4 predicted proteins | sample 17_EM_MG_FD_194513 | JGI IMG/M metagenome (GOLD analysis project Ga0307515, IMG submission 194513) | Populus trichocarpa ectomycorrhiza microbial communities from riparian zone in the Pacific Northwest, United States - 17_EM | ecosystem: Host-associated > Plants > Roots > Unclassified | place...
AAGTTAATTTCAGCATATTAATATACTAAACCTATTTTTTTTTACTAATATTACCTTAATTATAAAAACAGATAATAATTAATTTAGATAAGTATTAAGTAAAGCAATTTCCTTAACATCTTACGACTTGGTTTTAGCATATTAATATACTAACCCTTTTTTTTCCCCCACTAATGCCACTTTAAGTACCTATAGTATATATTATAAAAAAGTTAAAGCGGTTTCTTTAACAAGTTATAAGTTGATTTCGGCATGTTAACATACCAAACCTATTGCGGCAGAAGCGGTAAATTACGACAGAAATTGGTTGATTGTAGAAAACTTGATTTCGGCATGTTAACATGCCAAACCCCATTTTTTTGGAGTGTCGAGATGCTGTAAATAAAAAGAAACTAAATATTTAATAGAGTAAAAAGCTAGGATTTTGGTATATTAATATGGCAAAGTATTAGTAGCAGAAATAGATATTTAAATTAAGTATTAGATTTTAATAACCAGTAACCGGTTACCTATAATATTGTTTTAGTATACCAAAATAGATATATTTTAGCATATTAATATAGTATATATACGCGTAATATATTCCTATAACCTATTCCCATAACCTATTCCTACAAACCATTCTATATATATACTATAGGTACTATCTATATAAGTAGAGGTTATAAATTGCATTACGCGCAGAGCGTATATAGTAGGGCTGTATAGCGTAGTATAGGTTACCTAACCACCTACGGCCTAATAAATAGCCCGACCTTTACTACCCCTTTCTTTCTCTTTTAGTAGATAAAGGAGAGACATAAATAAATTAAAAACCAGTTACTATATATTGCAATTACAGTACCCCCCTAGGTAATACCGACAGGTACTATTACCTAGTTTATACGACTGTATTCGTTTCCACTGCAAATACGCTTTATTTCCTTTTTTAAGTTTAGTCTCGCTTTCTTATCCCGTTTCCGCTACACCTAGCCCCTATTCCACTTTTAGAAATCTCTAACTATTTTTAGCTCTAGTTAAATTATTATTAGTCTTAAATACTTGGCTATAACGTGTTTTACCAGTCACCGGCATATACTAGTCACTAGCGCACCCTACCAAAATCAACTTTATAAAGGGTTAAAATTTATTTATTCTAAATAGACTACTTTAAAAAAGCTAGTTTACCTTCTTGCTAAAGCTTCTAGAGGTTCTATATTAATGCCATTAATAATTTTATAGAAGACGCGCCGCGATTTTAGTAAGGTACGCCGGTAACTAGTAAAATACGTTAGCATTAGCCACTTATTAAACACCACCCTTAACCCAACTAATAAATCTTTTTAGGCCAGACTTTCCTAGATCCCTTTCTGGTTAAGATAGCCGCCTTTAGTTTAGTAATACGCGCAAAGTATAGTACTAGAGAAGCGAAAGGTATAGTCGGATTTATCCAAGCTCTCAGCCCTAATTTATTATATTAATACCGTCCATAAAAAAAAAGGGGGGAGGAGGGGATATCTGTTAACGCGCGAAAAGTACACGCCAACGCGACTTAAGCTGACGATTAAATTTAATAGGGTTGCATCTTTTATTTCTATATCCCCTTATACTTCTCCATATCTCTTCTAAGTCTTTACCTACTTTTGCAGTTTACGTTAAAGTTCTTTAATATCGTAATGGCCACTTAATAGATTTTATATACTCCAAACTTAACAAGTAGTAAGCGATACTTATTATCTTCTAAAGCTTAAATTTAAAAGGTAATCTGGTTATTTATATATTCCTTATAGTCTATACCCTATAATTTACGTAATAGTAATTAGTGTATTAGTCTAACCTTAATCCTCTAAATATTATACGCCACTTAGCAAACTACGGTTATCTTTTCTATGCCCCTTATAAAAGTGCCATCCTATTTAAGAAGTTAGATTCTTATCTAAGGCTTTCTCATCACTTTAATGCGCGAACTCGCCGCTCAATTTTGGCTAAATATAAGAATCTTACTGTTATATAAACTTAAGAGGGTATCAAGCCCCTTCCGGATAGGTCTCTACCGCTTAACTATCTCGCGCCTTTAATAAGGGGATACTATTGCAAATGATGTTTATTTAAGATAATTAGCTAAAATAGATATTGAAAACATCTAAATAAGGAACATAATAGCCGAGGGGAGGAGATAAGCCTAAAAGACGTTTCCTGCTTTCTTTAAAAATGGAACGCGTTAAAAAATAGCTATATTAAGTATTGGCGCGTAAATAAGGCTATTCCTTCTTTTAATCTTAATTAAAAGGCTAGGGTAGAAGAACAAGTATATTTTACAAGGGTGTAGAGCGGGTCTAAAGATGCGGAGTTAACTGCGCTTCTTTAAATGGAGGCTAAAGAGGAAGTATAACTGGCAGACAAAAAGTAAGACTTTACAGTCCTAGCTAAAGAGCTAGAGCATAATAAGAACACTAACTAGCTGCGAGGCTGCGAATGGCCCCGCTAGTTTGCTTATAAACCTTTTCACCTAATTATATCTATAGCGATAACTCCGTTGCCGTTAAATAAAGACTAGTACCTAGGATCCTGGAACTATATAGAATAGGTTAGCTTAGCCACATTTAAGACTAACCTTTAAAAACTACTTAAATTAACTAACCTAGTACTAGCTAGGTGTGAGAAAACTTTATTATACACCTTATAGGTATTACGTTATTAGTTACAAAGCTAATATTTCTCCTTTTTTCCGTACCCTTTTAAACTTTCGTAACGACGTTAAACCTAACAAAGATATCATCTGTACTTCTATTAATTTCTCTGTTATATCTTCCGTACTTACTAGCTCTGCTATAAACTTAAGCAGAGTATATATAAGATATACGGCCTTTATCTCTTAAAGCCTTAAATATAAATAATGGACTATATTTAGACGGAAATCTCAAACTTAATAAGAGCTGGCGTTAAAACGCCAACCCTAATAGCAGTGCTTAAGGCTATATTTTAGCTCTTTATTATATTCTAGACTAATCTTTTAACGGATAGCACTATAGAGCGTAACGCTATTATCCATTTCTCTGGAGTCCTTAGTATTTACCTAACTAAATTAGTATTTTAGACCGCTTATAACTATACGCCATATCTATTAGCTTTAATCTAGGTTAGTTAACTTATTATTCTAGAATACGCATTACCTTTATAGGTATACTTATCTCTAAAGATTCTATGGCCTAAACAAGCAGTATATCCAGATTAGGTTCAGCGGCTTTGCGGCTAAATTTGGCTAAAGTACCTACTGCAAGGCAGTCTCTCCCCAATTAGTTACCTAATTAAACGCCTCTAGCACGGCAGAGCAATTACTAAACGGGAAGGCGTATAAACGAATATTTCTTGGTCACTAAACGGCCAGACACTTAGCATTACCAATTCCCATCTCTTTATACAGCAATTATGCTAGACTATACACTATATCTTAGCCCAAACTAAGCAGTAGACGCGGAAGCTAATATTTAACTAGTGGCCTAAAGTTAAGCTAGATAAAATTAAGGATAATATCTCTATATATTAGCCGGGCTTCTTATTTTTATATAAGCCGGCTAACTAGCTTTAGGCCAGCTTTAAGTTTCTAAGCTATTAGGCATTCTCTTAAAAAGAAGGCTTTTTATTAAAAGGTACTGGCCGGGCTCGAGCAATTATATATTTAAAGAAGCGCGATTAACTTATTAGATATCTTTTTACAGGAATTTACTTAAGTAGTAGTATACTAGCGCGAGAAGAAGAGCTTTGTATAATCCGTTAGGTTGATATATTAATAGTACCACGCAATATCTTTATTTATAAAGGATGGATAATACTAGTTTTCTCTTATAATAAAGCGAACACGAAATCCAATAACTCCTTCTATATTGTTTGTTTTCCTTATCCGTCTATTAAGCGAGCTCTCTTCCTTTACTTGGCCTATATTAGGCCCTTTAGTGACTTTCTTATACGGCAGCTGCAGCTTATATAAGCTCCTACAACTAATCTATATTTATTTACCATCCATAACAATTTAACGGCTTACTTTAGCCTAGGCGCCTACTTAAAAAGCCTTTAGTAATGCACGCCTAAGTCTCCTTTAAAGCTTAATATTAAGTTATATCGTCAAATCGCCATAAGCATTGCTAAAAAGTATATCCCTAACTTCCTTCAGCCTTTCGATCCAAATACCCCTAATAACTACAACGGCTTTCTTCGGCTTCTCTCCTTTTAAACCGGTTACTGCCTATTAACGCATATAGGGGCATATATATTAGATTATGCCTTTCCGGCTAAGCTTTAACCGGACCTAATTAATCATTATTTTTAAAACAGCCTAGCCTAGCATAAATTTGCATTAATTACTAACGAGGATCCTATTATAGTAGATGTTAATTCCAATATAGATTGAATATCTCGCGTTTATTCTAAGTAGGCGCCAGGCTACGCTCTTAATAAGCACTTAGCAAACCCCCTAGGTGTTATTAAGGAAGTCAATCTCTTAGGTAATAATACTAGCTCTAGTAGCAGTTTAGATAAACTCCCTATTAAATAACTTAAAAGAGGACGTAAAAGGAAGCGGAGAAATAAATTATATAGCCCAACACTAAAAAAAATTAAGCTTATACAGAAGGAGCTTATAAAGTTGGAGCGCAGTTATAGGGAAAGATAAGGGGCCTAGGATAATTTTATGCGATAAGGAAGTATATAGGGTTATTAGTATAAATCGTAACGGAGTATGGAAGCACAGTAAAAAGACGTATAAATAGAAGTTAACTTAGTAAGACTTTACTCCTAAACTTTAAGTTATTATAGACTTAGTTAATTAAGGCACGGGCACTGTAAAGGCAGGGCGTTAGCCTATATAATTATTAGTAGTTTATTAATAAGGATCTAAAGCTAAAGAAAAGAAAAGGAAATGTTACGGTACTGACCTAACGTATACTGTTCCTACTGTTAGCTAGCCCACCACTAGCGCCTTGGCGGCTGGCCCTACTATTTATATATAATACCCCCTTTTACCTTCTTTTCTTCTTTATAGCATAACGTAGTTATTTAGTCTACTTTATTACAGTACTGTGGTAGTTTGTGCTATCATTAATTGCACCCCGTCGCGATCACTAATTCCCTATATCCCAGTTATCTCCGTCCCAGAATAATCGCGACCTACACGCACAGCCGACGCGTCCACACGCTATAATCCAGCACAGTCCTAGAACGATTTTTAGTTTTTTCTTAGCGCCAAAGACCACCTAAATAGGCGACATTAATAACGCCGAAATAGCCGAAACCTAGAACCCCCGCGAAGTTTTTACAGACTTCTTTACATAGATATACCCTAATATCGTATGGACAATCCGCCGCTCCCTATTATACCCTAAGACCTTTAAGGCCGATAAAGCTTACTATACCCTTATTAACTATACCAATGAGTTCCTTAGTAATATTAAAGCAGGACTATAGTTTATATATAACACAAATACCGCTAATAAGAAAGCCAACGAAAGCCTTAATGCCCTTATTGCTTCCTAGATAGGAACTATTAACTCCTAAGTAGAGACTATCGCCGTTCTAAAACAATCAACCCCTATAACAACGGCAGCAACCTAGCAGAAAAAACGGAAGTCTAAAGACCCGCCAATATTTAGCGGAAAAGGCACCCCGTTAAAACGATAAGCTAACTTTAAGACCTGGCATATTAAGATTAAAGGAGTCTTTAACCGTGACTAGGACTACTTTAATATAGTCCAATCTCAGATCCTTTATATCTCGGATATACTAGAAGGTAAGGCCTATAAGTTCATTAAGTAGGGCCTAGAGCTTATATACGAGAACCCAAACAATATATCTATATGGAAATGGCCCGCTAAGGAAAATATGCTTAAAGAGCTTACTGCCCACTATAAGGTTATTAATATAACCCAGGTCGCAAAAAATAAGCTTAACTATTTCCCCTAGGGCGAGCGTAATTACTAGTCCTGAAAGGGAGAGCTTAATAAGTTAATGGTCCGCGCTAGGAAGACAGACGAATAGAAGGTAAACCTACTCTGGAAGTTTATCTCTCCAAAGATAGAAGAGCTAGTACTTAAACTTAACCATAAAATTAACGATAGCGACTATATAGGTTAGAGCAAGCAGATGGATGTGTTCGCTAAGAACCTCGCAAACTATATATACCAAGCCAACCTTAAGAACACTAACCACCGCCCACCTGCTTAAGCCCCTGCCCCTACGCCGACCCTAACCTTAGTAGCGACTAAAGAACCTATAGACCTTAATAGAATCTTAGACACAGAGCGCAAGCGCCGCTTTAACAATAGACTATGCCTTACCTATAGCCTACCTAGCCACTAAAAGGACGCTTATAACCCCACTATAATAGTAAACCCAGTCCCAATGCCAGCCCGTTAAATAACGTAAACTAATAACCGCGGACGTAGCAACCGCGGAGTCTATTATAGCCGCGGCAGATAACTCCCCCCCTTTAACCCTACGGCTCAGTTACTCTAAATAATGCCCTATATAGAAGCCTAACCCGTTAACAACGCTTAGAATTGGCGACTCCGCGCTAGCGAATATGAACACGGCTATATTATCGGCGAGGTGCTGTTTTTCTATACCCCGACTAAGACTAACACTACTAGCCAGACAGATACTGGATCGCCCCGCTAAGACAGCCCCGTACCCCAGTTATTAAAAGGCAGACCCTTAGACTAAGTCGCGTTTAAGGGTCTAAACCATATAAGGAGGAAGATAAGAAGATTAGGTCCCTGTTACTAGACTAATTAGTCCTTTCTATTAGTAAGCTGCCACTTAATTTTAGATTAGCAAATAGTAATAAGAAATCAATCCTTATTTAAACCTAACTCTCCTTATTACGCAACCTATGCCCCTAAGTTTTTATTAATATAGTAAGCCTAGTGGACTCCGGTAGTACTGTGATAGCATTTACTAATACGGAGTCTATTATAAGAAAATATAACGTTATAACTAAGAAGCTGTTGGTACCTAGGCCACTACGCCTTGCAGATAGCATTTTAACTTCGCTTATTACGGACTACTTTACCGCCCGAATGTCAATTGGCCTCTATACTAAAGCTATGCTCTTTCTCGTTACTAAACTCTTACCCGCTACCCTAATTATCTTAGGTATACCTTAGCTCCAGAAGTATAAGCCCCGCCCTAGTTTTAGGGAGCTTAAAATCCGCTTTAACTTAAACTACTACTCTAGGAACTGTCTCCTATAGGGGACAGCCGACAGTAGCAGGGACGCCCCGTGTGGATACTCGGCACTACTAAGCCTAGTGCCTAGGACCATATATAAAGCCCTAATAATAGAAGATATTCCTAATAAAGGGGAACCCGTATAGCTGCAAAGTAACGAGATAGTAGAAAACTGGACTACTCTAGCACTTAAGACTAAAACGACGGGCCAGCTAGCCTTGCTAAGACCAAGGAAGAAGGTCCGCTTCGCGCCGCTGCTACTAAGAATTTAACGCCAACCTAGATACCCTTTAAACCCCAGCCGCCTAGCCTAATACCCAGAACTAAGCCATATACTATATGCGCATACTATAGCCCGTGTTATAGTAAGGACTAGCTATAGAACTACTAAGACCTAGATGATAGAAACCGCGCCACTATAACGCCTAACCTCGCACCCACTCCCCGCACGCCTCGTGCAAGGCCGCCGCCTAAAAACCGCTCCTAAGAGCCAACTAAGACAAGCCAGCCCCGCCGCGACGTCGGGAGAAGACTAAATACGCCCTAATTTGGACGATATTATAAACGTACGCGCCGTAAATTTCGCCCAGTTTTATAAATAAAAAGGCGTAAAAGTAATAAGGATCTATATAGCAGAGCTAGTAGAATTAGTAGAACAAGAAGAACGGAAATAATTAATAGATAAACTCCCTACTAGACTGGTTGAAATACCAGACCTAATAGAGGAATCCTTTCGCCGCTTAGTCGATGGTGACTATATAATGGAAGAAACCTGCAAGGTCTTCCCTAGTTATTTTTACCGCTTTCTTAAGGAAAACCTCCAGACTATAAATACTAAGTTCCTTTGCCGCAAAGTTATAGATATAGACGTTGAAAAGTTTATAAAAGGCAAGCCCGCTCTAACTAGGGACAATATTGTATAACGCCTCTTAAGGGAACATAGGCACTATATCGAGGGGTTTCTTCTAAAGAATGCCGACGAGCTCCCACTATATCGCCCATAGAACCATAAAATCAAAATTATGCTAGGAAAGCAGCCCCCGTACTATAAGAACCGCCCACTCTCCCCTGCCGAGCTCCGATGCGTTAAGAAATGGATTAATAAGATGCTTAATAAAGGCTTTATCCGAGAATTAATATCCCCCGCCGCAGCCCCGCTCTTACTCGCTGCCAAGCTAAGAGGAAGGGTAAGGATCTACTACGACTATAGAGGACTTAATAACGTCACCGTTAAGAACTAATACCCGCTCCCGCTTATCTAGGAGACACTTAATGCCCTATACGGCGCCAAATTCTATACTAAGCTTAATGTTATTGCCGCGTTTAACAGGATCCGTATTGCTAAGGGCCATAAATAGCTTATAGCATTTATTACCCGCTTTAGGCTCTACGAGATGCTAGTAACCCTATTTAGCCTTTATAATGCCCCAGCTATATTCCAGAACTATATTAACTACATTCTTTACAACGCACTGGACGACTATTACACAGCATACCTTAATAACATTCTTATATTTTCTAAAACTCGAGCTAAGCATACTAGGCACGTTAAAGAGGTAATTCGCCACCTTAGAGCTGCCGGCCTCCAAATTAATATTAGCAAGTTAGAGTTCTACACAACAAAGACAAAGTACCTTAGCTTAATTATCTTAATAGAAGGAATGAGTATAGACTCTAAAAAGGTCTAAGCCTTGCAAGCATAGGAGAACCCAACCTCAGTTAAAGAATTACAGCAGTTTCTTAGATTTGTAAACTTTTACCGCAGGTTTATCTAAAGTTATTCTACTGTTACTACACCCATGATAAAACTTCTAAGAAAGGACGTTGGATAGCTATAGGGACTAGAACAAGCTAAGTCGTTTAAGGCCCTTAAGAGAGCCTTTACTTCAGCACTAGTACTAGCATACTACGACTATATAAAGAAAACAGTGGTAGAGACAGACGTATTAAATTGGGTTTCTAGTAGAGTCCTTTCCTAGTACAACAATAATGGTAAACTAAGACCGGTCGCATTCTTCTCTATAAAGTACTCTGCGCCAGAGTGTAACTACAAGATCTATAATAAAGAACTCTTAGCTATTATTAAGGCTTTAGAGGAATGGCGTCTTAAGCTATAAGGGACCGAGGAGCCGTTTAAAATTATTACTAACCATAAGAACCTATAGACGTTTATAACTACTAAACAGCTAAACTAACGCCAAGTCCAGTAGGCAGAGTTCCTTTTATAGTTTAACTTTGTAATTATATATAGACCTAGCAGTAAAGCTACGCTCCTTAACGCCCTAAGCTAACTACTAGGAACGAAACCTAAGGACGCTAATAATAAACGCCTCCGCTACCGAGCCCAAGTTATTATACCGCCCCAGAAAGTTGACCCTATAATCTTAGAAGAATTACTATATAAGTCCCGCAACTCTAACAACGTAGAGTTTATAGCCGCTCTAGACCCTAAAATAGCCAAAAAGTCACTGGATAAGCTAATCCGGTTAAAATACTAGGAAAACAAACTCGCAAGAGATATAGTGGCGGCCCTACGTGATCGGAAAGCTCGCTATTAGCCAAAGAAGATTAGGAAATTACTTTGTTGCAATAAGTTAGAATATAGTATTGTTAACAGACAGATCTACTTCCGCCAACGCCTCTTTGTCCCTAATACCCTAGACCTCCGCCTAGAAGTTATCCATCGCTCTTATAGCAGCGGCCCCGCTAGTTACCCTGGCCGGGTTAAGACTCTTAACCTCTTAAATTAAACATACTAGTAGCTAGGAATCTCCCAGTTTACGGCTACCTTTGTTAAAGACTATGCCCTATACTTTCGCACTAAGACCCCCCGTTCTACCCTGCCCGGTTTCCTAAAGCTACTAAAACTACCCACTCGCCCGTGGACCGATATTTCAATTAACTATATTATAACGCTGCCGGTATACCAACGCTACGGTAAGGTATATAAATATATCCTTGTTATTATAGACCGCCTAACTAAAATGCAACACCTTATTTTAGTAACAGGACTCTTAACAGAGGAGCTAGTTAATGGCTTTATTAACAATATGTATAAGCTCCACGGTGTACTAAGCACGATTATCTCCGATTACAGCACACAATTTATTAGCGACTTCTGGCGATAACTAAGTGAACGCCTTAAGACAACCTTATAACTAAGCTTAGCCTAGCATCCAGAAACGGACGGCTAAACTAAAATCGTCAACGCTGCCATAAATAAGTACCTTCGTGCTTTTATTAGCTTCACATAGGACAATTGGGTTAACTACTTACCGCTTACCGAGTTTACTATAAATAACCAAGTCAACGAGAGCACAGACATCTCCCCGTTTTTTGCTAACTATAGCTTTAACCCTCGCCTCGGAATCAAGCCTGCTGGCCCCCGCCTACTAATACTATTAGCATAAGCAAAGAAGGAGTTCTTCCACGCAGACTCTATGGCTAACCGCTTTAAGCGGATATTAATACAGCTTAAGGCCCTAGCCCGGATTTTATAGTAACGCTATAAAGATAATGCCAATACCCGTAGGGATAAGAGCGCGTTATTCTACGAAGGTAATATAGTTATAGTTAGCTTAGAAAATATAAAGACAAACAGACCTAAGAAGAAATGGGACGACAAATGGAACGGCCTGTACCCCGTACTTGCAGTATACTAAGGGGCAGTCATAGTAGACCTCCCAGACCACATCCGAGTAAACAAATCCTTCCATATATCTAAGGTCCGCCTTTAGGCTGCTAAAGAGATCCCTAGCCAAGCAAATATTAATACCGTAGAGCGCCGTAATATACAAGGACGAGTAACAGAGAGAGACAATAATAGCAATATAGAAGATAAATAGGAGTTTAAGAAAATCCTTAATGTATATAACGAAGACCCCTAAGGCCTAACTTATAAGATTAAATAGAAATATCACAAGGACATAACCTAGCAGCCAGAAGAAAACCTAAAGGGTTGCGAATAAGCTATACAGCGCTTCCACGAGCAATACCTTAAGAAGCCAGGACCCCTAGATTAGGTATAAGATAAGAAAAAGTCACGCCAAGGTCGTGGCCGACTACCGTATTAAAAATTTATGGTGGTTGAGATATTATAGAACTTCGACCGCCGGTTAAAGTTGTCTAATTAGTTAGAATTCTCGCCAAGAGCGCCACGCGCTAACTTTATTTATTAAGCCGACCAATTAGGATTTTTGATATTTTTACAGCGAAAACAGGTAGTCCCGCGTACTGCCTGTTTAAAGTTACTTATTCAGTTTGGGGACCAAACCTTCTAGGGAGGGGAGTACTGTTACGGCACTAACCTAACGTATACTGTTCCTACTATTAGCTAGCCCACCACTAGCGCCTTGGCGGCTGGCCCTACTATTTATATACAATACCCCCTTTTACCTTCTTCTCTTCTTCATAGCACAACGTAGTTATTCAGTCTACTTCATTGCAGTACTATAGCAGGAAAAGATAAGCAGTAATACGAGAAGTTTTATACAATCCCCTAGTCACGTAAGAGTTACGTAAGCTCTACGTCTACTATAACTGCCGCTTTCTATCAGTGCTGTAACACAAGTTAATAATAGAAAATTTTACCTAGTTTTAATATAAAAAGCTATTCCTTTCTATTAAAATATAATACTTAACTTAATTTATCTATCTAGGGAAGGCTAGTAGTAGTAGCTATAATATAATATTAAGGAGGCTGGCTTT
>Ga0307515_10020198_pt1 | contig 11906 bp, 7 predicted proteins | sample 17_EM_MG_FD_194513 | JGI IMG/M metagenome (GOLD analysis project Ga0307515, IMG submission 194513) | Populus trichocarpa ectomycorrhiza microbial communities from riparian zone in the Pacific Northwest, United States - 17_EM | ecosystem: Host-associated > Plants > Roots > Unclassified | place...
CTGAGAGCACACGTGGCAGCCAGTCTTCGAATTCGTGCGATGAGAGCCCCATGCTCTGTGCTGGTTTCCGCAAAAGCGCTGCGAGTTCCACGAACAAGTCGGCTTTGCGATGCAAAGGCTCATCAAACCCATCCGGGATGTGCACGCTCGAGCCGGAATATGCACAGTTCTCGCCTTTCCAGATTCCAGCGACGTAAGTCTCGCCGGCATTCTCGAAATCGGTGGTTCCTGCCTCCCAATCGTCATCTTCTATCGCAAGCCCGCAGGCCTCCCTCGGTTGGTGATGACTGTGAATAGTTGCCCGGGCCGGATCGGCCTCTGCGATGCGACCTGGCTTTCACCCTCTGCGTGACTGTCAGCCGCTCGGCCCGGCCCGCAATCTGCCGATGCAAAACGTCGAGGTGCTGACGGGTCTGGCGACGTGCCGCTTCCATAATCGCCAGCAGCGCGCGCGGGCTCGGCCGCGTCATGCGGACGTTCTTCGATCCCGCCATCCGATGAAGGACGACGGTCCATCATAGATGTCGTGACGAGTCTCATCGATGACGAAGCCGAACGGGCCACGATCGGCATATTCTGTTGATGGCACCAGGAAGCGGCGCTCGTGGCGTGCATCCGTCCGACGACCGCCCAGGCTGGCAACGACCTCTGTTATGCCAGGATGATGCTCGGAATGGATGGCCGACGTGACAATCCAGTCCTCCGCATGGTTCTGGTGGAACCGGCGCTGATCCTTCTTTCGCGACTCTCCAGGCTCGAGATGCCGCCCGACGATGATTTCCCATTCGTTTGGCCAGTTGTCCCGGATCGTCTGTTCGGCACATCTTCGCTCATAAGGCGTGAAGAGGTCAGGGAAGGTGAGGGCGACGATGGCCCACTCGGCGTCCTCCTCGTACCAGCCGTCGTCAATGCGGAGGTATGGATCAACCTTCAGATTGCGGTCGGAAGACAGGCGAAACCCGCCATGCCCGGCCGTCGTATGTGCGATGACACCCTCGGCATGGATGGTGGCAAGCTGGGATCTGCCCCATGGCGTGCTGCACGACATTCGAACCTGAACGCGTTTGAGGGCCGCAAGTTCGCTTTTGTGCTGTCCGGCCTCGAACACCCTGACTCGAAAGGCCGCCTCATCGGCAACCCGACCTTCGTGACCGACGAAGTCAGCGCGCTTTAACTCAGCGAGCGGCCGCAGGACACGCCAGGCACTGGCGAGAAAGCCGCCGCCGTCGGCAAGTGGTATCATAGCCAGCACAGTGTCACCGATCCGGGCGACGGGAAAGCCTTCGATGCTTTCGCCAAACTCCACCCCTGACAGTTCAGGGGTGGAGAATGAGTTCTGCGGGAGATCGGACATATTCATACCACGGCCCTCCCTTCGACATGGTCGCCCGCGACCTCGTCGGCGGACACCTCCTCGAGCACAGCGTTCGGATAGCCATGTATCTTCAGCCAGACTTCGGCCGCTTCACGATGTTCGGCAAGGTGGACAAGCTCGGCAGCTGCGCCGGCGCGATCAAAGACGCGCACCGATCCAATCGCCGGACGTTCAAGCACTTTGAAGCTCAAGTCTGAATCGAGGCCAAAAGTGCGGTGAACGCGCATGACGATGATACCGTTGCCGCCAAAGTCGGCCTCATGCAGCGTGAAACATCCCGGCGACGCGTAATTGCCGAGCGTGCGAGGACCTTGCCTGCGGATCAGGCAACCCTTGCTGTTGCGGGTCTGCCAGGCGGTCAGTTTCTTGCTGAATCGTTCAGGCGGGCGGGGTGTGCCGTCGGACCAGGCGACGATGGATCCAATGGGAGCGAGATCGTAGATCAAGGACGCAGACATGGAGTTCTCCTTCGAGCTCTGCGAGTGCTGGAAACAGAACCGCCGCGGTGATGGCCGGCGGCGGTGGCTTCGAAAGGGGGAAAAAGGGCGACTATTCCGCCGCGATCCCGTAGGCGGTGTCCTCCTCGTCGGAGGCTTCATCGCCGGCTTCGCCGTCAGTCTCGTTACGATGCTCTTCGCTAACCGGAACAGCATCCGGCTGGTCAGGCTCGCCTGGAACGACGGGCGCTTCTTCGATCTCCGTCGTGCTGTCTTCCATGACCTCCCCCTGCTTGAGGAGGTCAGCAACCTCCTTGGTGTCCGGCGCAAAAAGCGCCGCCTTATGGACGAAATGCCCGTCCTTGTAGTGATCGACGAGTGCTGCGCGCGTCTCCCGGACACGCGCCCGTGGCAGAACGGACGTTTCCTTGCACGAGGCTTCCAGCGCCTGCCGCGACACACAAAGCAGGAAGTCGTCCGTGCCCATGTTCGGCAGATGGGCATCCGCACCAATTGCCGCGCCGGCGATCCGGGAAACGATGCCGCTGTTGGACATGCCGCGGCGGCAAGACAGAACGTCGACCAGTGCGGAACGAGCCGCGACGCGCAGCGTATCCCTATCGAAGGACAGCTTGCCATTGGTGTCGAGCAGTCGGGCAGCATGGCGCGCGAAGCGCTTCGTGCCGAAAACGTGGTCGTTCACGCCGGAGTCGATGCGGACGTTCATGCCGGAGAAGGCGAGCACGAGCAGCGCCATCAGCGTGTCGTCCTCGATCGGCACGCGGCCGAGCGCATCGTGCAGCGCGTCGGTCCGGAAGTCGCCGATCATGTCGTGGCCCTTCTGGGTTACATCCGGGCGTGGCTTCGAGCCGACGATGGGCTCGTCATCCACCTCGCTCGCGCTGCCGGCGGCTGCGCCATCCTTGCCGTTCGGCTTCTTCGTCTCGGGCATCCGGAAATTCACCGACTGCACTTTGCCCTCCCGGTCGAGATACATCGCCGTATGGTCTGATTTTTGCGGCTTGCCATAGACGCGTTCGGCTTTCTTCGGCAGCTCGGGTTGGCCGTAGTTGCTCATCTCGACAATGGCGCCGCGCTTCGGCAGGTTGGCGGTCATCCATTCATGTTGGGCGCCAAGGAAGCCCTCGACATTGGTGGTGTAGCGGCTATCCTGATCGGCTGGTGCGAACAGGTCCTCGACCCATTCGATGCCATAAGCTGCCGTGAGATCGTCGCCGAAACTGGCATCCCGGGCATACATCCGCTTCTTATTGAGCGAATTGGCGACCGACCACCAGGACGCCGTGTCGCCCTTCTTCGGCCTGTTGGCCTTCCAGACTTCCTTCTGCTCGTCGAGACTGGCTGCGGCGATCGTGCGCAGCTGCTGCTCGTTTGGCATGTCGCCGAGTGCGATCTGGTCGAGCATTGCCGGCAGGATATTGGCGAGCAGCCGCAGCTTGCGGATCTGGCGAACCGTCACGGCGAGCGCGACGGCAATCGCGTCCTCCGTCCAGTCGAGCGCGACGAGACGTTCGATGCCACGCCATTGGTCAACGGGGTTCAGCGGCTCACGGGCGCTGTTTTCGACCATGCTGCGCATGGCGCCGTTGTCGTCGGTGGCCTCAGCGACGAGGACCTCGATTTCTTCGAGACCGGCGGCGATTGCCAGGCGGACGCGGCGATGACCGGCATCGATCACATAGCTGTTGCCGCCATCCTTCTCCGATGCCACGACGGGAGGCTGGATAATCCCGACGGCCTTGATGGTGGCGAGCAGCAGTGCGTCGGCCTGTGGCGACGACTTGGTTTGCCGCATCTTATCGGGATTGTCCTTCAGATCACGCGGATCGAGCTTCACGATATACATGGTGATTTCCTTTCGCCGGATGTGGAGCTGGCCCTTTGCCGCTCCTTCTCGTGTCTTCATTTTCCCGAAGACACCTTCCGGACCGCGGGGCGGCCGGACCGGCGCAACTGCGGCCGAGCATCCCTGCTGCGACGAACGAGCGGGGCCAACGGCCCTGCGAAGGACGAGTGGCCGGGATGGCGCAGGCGGCGGTTGAGCGATAGCGGCGGTGGGAGGCCTGACCTGCGATCGGGGTTCTCTTCCCCTTTCCCCCTCTTCTTTCATCTCCCTGGGCAGGAGAAATGGCATCCACAGCGCCCGCATAGGCGGGTGCGAGGGACGAGCAGGCTACGGCTTGGCGGGAGGCAAAAAAAATGGGCCAGCGGAAAACCGCGGCCCATGAAGTGTGAAGGTAATTGATACCTCCAGAGGGGAACAGCTGGTGCAGCGGCACTGGGAGGAAACCGCCATGCGCATCAGCTGCAGGCACTATGATCAATTTTTGATCAGATGGAAAACATCTATTGTGCAATGCAGCTATGCATATGCTGCGACGTATCCAAAACGGTTGCCCGATCTGTTGGTGGCCTTACGCCGCCGCGGCCTTCGCAGTTTCAGGGTTCTCGACCTCGGCCGCGAGTGCTGCATCGACGTCCCGGAGTTGTCGGCGCTTTTCGGCAAGTTCGTCGGCGAAAGCAAAGCTGCCTCCCAGGCGTGAGCGATAGGAAGCCAGTCGCCGGCGCGCTTCCTCCAGGCGTTGGCGAGAGCGCTCCCGCTCGTCCTCGAAGCCGTCGAGGGCATGCTCAAGCCTGGAGACAGCGCCGAGTGGCGTCACCGTCACGGTAAGGTCGATCTCATAGTCGGCGCCCGTACGCTGCAGCATGGTGGCGTAGTGATAGCCGTCATCCTTACCGAAGCGCTCGCCCGCATGGACGAGATCAAAGCCCCCGATCGAGGCGAGGTAGGTCTCGCCCTCCTGCTGGAGTTGGACGAGGGTCAGGATTTCCTTCATCAACGCGCGACCAGCCTCCTTCCGCTCATGGTGGACCTTGCCAAGGACGGTCATCGCGAAGGCATCACCGGCAGTCGGAACAAGGCGTTCGATATCCTGACCGATCTCACCAATGCGGCGGACCGAGATCTCAATGTCGCGCTCGGCATCCCTGATCTGGCGACGAACTGCATATTGATCGTCCTCATGCGCTGCCCGCAGCCGCTCAAGCCGGGCGATCTCAGCTTCCAAGCCGGCTTTCTGCATCAGCCGCTCGTCGCCGGAGGCGATGGCCTTTGCCATGGCAAACTGGTTGGCCGCACCTTCACCGAGATCTTCAAGCCTGCGGATGGAAGTATCGCCCGAGAGTGCCGCTGCGATGAAGCGAGCCTTGCGCTCGTTGTTCTGCCACATGGAAGCGTCAAGGCTGCCCTCCGTGGCATAGGCGAAGATATCGACGACATCGTGCTGATTGCCCTGCCTGATGATGCGCCCCTCCCGTTGCTCGATCTGCGAGGGAAGCCACGGCACGTCGAGGTGGTGCAGCGCCTTGAGCCGGAGTTGTGCGTTCACGCCTGTTCCCATTGTCTCGGAACTGCCGATCAGGAACCGCACCCGGCCGGCGCGGACGTCACCGAACAGGCGCTGCTTGGCCTCGGACTTCTTGAAATCCTGCATGAAGGCGATTTCCGAGGCCGGAACACCCAAGCGTACCAGCTCATTGCGGATCCAGCGATAGGCGGAGAAGCCGCGCGTCTTCTCGACATTAATCGTTCCGAGATCGGAAAAGATCATCTGCGCCGCACCCGGCAGATCGAACGGCTTGCCCTCCGGCCGCACGTAAGTCCGCTCACCGGTTTCCTGCCAGACGCGAAAGGCATTCTCGACGAGGAGGTTGAGTTTGTTGCCTGGCTCGTTGTCGCTATCCGGATCCACCAGACGAAGATCGATCGCCGCATGACGGCCGTCGGTGATGACGGAGAGCAGGATATCGTCGCCCGACTGCGCCGGTCCCTCCCGCATCTCGATTGCCTTGATGCGGCCTTCTAGAATCTTCTGGTAGCTCTTGAAGGCCTGCGTCGGCTTGGCGGTCAGAATCTGCCGCCGGCCGGTCGAAATATCCGGCACCCTGACGTATTCGCGGAGATCCTCCGGCATAACGACATCGGCGAAGGCGCGGAACATCGCGATCAATTCCGGCACGTTGACGAAACTCGCGAACCGGCTGACCGGTTTGTATTTGCCGGAAGGCTGGATCTCCAATTCGGTGGTCGTATCTCCGAAGCAGGATGCCCAGGCGTCGAATTCGTGCAGGCCGCGTTCGGCGAGTGCCGCACGGCCGAGCAGCCGCTGGATCGAGAACATTTCGCCGAGCGTATTGGTGATCGGCGTGCCGGAGGCGAGCACAAGCGCGCGGCCGGGGTTCTTCGTTTCGAGGAACCGGGATTTGACGAACAGGTCCCAGGCGCGCTGCGAGCCGTTCGGATCGATGCCCTTCAGTGTCGACATATTGGTGGCGAAGCCGAGTTTCCTGAACTCTTGCGCCTCGTCGACGACGATCTGATCGACGCCAATCTCGGAGATGGTCAGCAGATCGTCCTTGCGCGTCGCGAGCGATTCCAACCGTTCCTTCAAGCCCTCCTTCAGCCGCTCCAGTCGCTTTCGCGACACCTGGTCTTCACTGTCGACCTTGGTCAGCAGGTCTTCGTAGAGCTGGAGTTCGTCCTGGATCATCTGCTGCTCGAACGCAGACGGGACCGCGATGAATTTGAAGGCCGAATGGGTGATGATGATCGCATCCCAGGTTGCGGTCGCAGCGCGCGACAGGAAGCGGGCGCGCTTGTCCTTGGAAAAGTTCGTCTCGTCAGCGACAAGGATGCGGGCATTGGGATAGAGCGCCAGGAACTCGCGCGCCACTTGTGCCAGGCAATGGCCGGGAACGACGAGCATCGCCTTGGCGATCAGGCCGAGACGTCGCTGCTCCATGATCGCCGCGGTAAAAGTCATCGTCTTGCCGGCGCCGACGGCATGCGCGAGATAGGTTGAACCGGAAGAGATAATCCTCCAGATGCCGCGTTTCTGGTGCCCATAAAGAGAAATGGCGCCAGTGGCGCCGGGGAGGTTCAGATGAGCGCCGTCGAATTTTCGGGGCGCGATGTTATTGAATCTGTCATTGTACACCCGCGCCAGGCGGTCGGTGCGGTCCGGATCGGTCCAGACCCAGTTCTGGAATTCTTGTCTGATCTTCTGCAGCTTGTCGCGGGCGGCCTCGGTATCGACGACGTTCAGCACGCGGCGCTCGCCGCCGGCGTCCTTGAAGACATCGAAGATCTGCGGAACACGGCTATTCAGCGCATCGGCGAGCAATTCGCCGGCATCACGGCGGCTCGTGCCCCATTCGGAGGTGCCGGCTGCACTATAGGAAAGCTGCCGCGCCTGGACTGTCCAGGACCCGAGTTCCGGCATGTGATGGATCTTGATCTCCGCGCCCATCATTTCCTTGACGAACACGACGACGTCGCTCGCCGGAATCCACGGCGTACCGAGCCGTGCGGTGATATCGGATGGACGCAGATCAGCGGGCTGGACCGATTGCAGCGCCCGAAGATTCCGGTCATACACTGGATCGAGTGCGGCCGCCGCTTCTGCCTCGGCAAGCTTCGTGCGGACGGGACCGGAAAGGTAGGCGTCCGAAGTCTGCCACGAACCGTCGGCCGGGTCCCGGAAAACAGCATCCCCGAGTTCATCGATGACTTCCTCCGTACCCATGTGCAGGAGCTCGGCAATATGCTCGACATCGACACGGCCGCGCTCGTTGAGAACGACGGCCAGTGCATCGGCGGCGCTACTGATGAAAGGCGGGGCAGGGGGTGCAATCACCCGTTCGGAAAAGATCGGACCTGGTTTCGCGGTGTCCGTTTCGAGGTCATAGTCCTCGATCGAGGCGACCAGCCAGCAATCGGGATCATCGCGGAAGGGGTGCAGGTTCGGTTGACGATGGATCTCTCGCACCTCGCCGTCGCCACCACGACCTTCGTCCTCGCTGAGCGTGACACTCGTGTGATTGATCGGACCAAAATCGCGCACGAAGCTCGACCAGGCGATCCTCAGACGCACCTGTGCATCGCGCCATGGCCGATCCTGCTCCTGTGCTTTCAGCACCTCGCGGACGGCTTCGCGGATCGGGATCAGTTTCTTGACGATCCGGAGTTGCTTTTCGGACAGGCCTTCGCCCGTTCGGCCCTTTCGCACCATCACCGCCTTCGGAGATCGGTCGATCATCTGCAGCAGGCCGCGCCTGCTGTCGACGAAGAAGCTGCCCTCGCGAACCTTCGTGTCAGTTGGACGGAGGTCCACGATCTCGCCGAGCTCTTGCTCGAGGTCGATGTCGATCGGCGTCGGTTCGCCGTCATAGATGTTTTCGGGGAGACGATTGATCGCGGCAGTGAGCGCGACTTCCAAATCCTCGCCGGCACGCGGTAAGCAGGTGTAGGTCTCACCGAACGGGCCCGAGCTCAGAGCGTGATCGCCGAGTACATATTCCGGATGCGCCGTGAACCAGCGGTTCACGCGGATCGCGCCCTCGTCCCCAGTTGCGGGACGGACCTCCTCGAGATCAAGCCAAGAGAGATCGCCTTCGAGATCGGCGATCTTGCGCCTACGGAAGAAGAGGATGTCGACGACGACATCCGTCCCGGCGTCGGCCCGGAAACTGCCTTCGGGCAGGCGGATGGCGGCGATCAGATCGGCCGATTTTGCAATATGCTCGCGGGCGCTGCGATCTGCCTTGTCCATCGTTCCCGTACTGGCGACGAAGGCCGCGAGCGCGCCGGGCTTCAGCAGATCGATCGAACGGGCAATGAAATAGTCGTGGAGGCGAAGTCCGAGCGACCGGTAGACCCGGTCGGACCGCACCGTTCGATCGGAGAAGGGCGGATTGCCGATTGTGAGATCATAAATCGCCGAAAGATCGGTGCGCGCAAAATCGGCATTAATGATCCGCGCCTTCGGCTGAAGCAGCCGAACAATCCGGGCGGTGACGGGATCGAGCTCGATCCCGGTGACAAAGCTCTTGTCACGAAATGACTCTGGCATCAGCGCCGGGAACAAGCCCGTGCCGATCCCCGGCTCCAGCACGCGGCCGCCGCGCCAGCCGAGCCACTGCAGTCCGGACCAGATCGCGCGAACGATCGGCTCCGGGGTGAAATGGGCATACTGCGTGCAACGTGCGAGTGAAGCGTATTCCGCCTCGGAAACCGACGCCTCAAGTGAGCCGCCAAGATCATCCCAGCCGTCTCGGAAGTCGACTTTCCCTGGCCGGCGGAACATTCCATTCGCGAGCTGGGAGGCGCCGAAGCCGGTAAAGCGGATCAGCTTCGCCTGCTCGTCGCGTGTAGCGGACCGTTCCTGCTTCTCGATCTCGTTCGCGGAAAGAATGGCCGCAACGTTGATGCGGGCCCGGTCTTTCCAGCTGGCAGCGAGGCCGCGATCGCCGTCGAGGTAGAAATTGGCGTGGTCGCCCCGTTTGCGCGGCGCCGGGCGCGGAATTGAGGCAGTCGGCACGGCTGGGGCAGGGGTAGAAGGCGGCGGATCGGGCTCATCATCATTCGCTGCGTCTGGTGCAAAAGAACCGAACGCGGTCACGCCAAGGTCGAGACCCGAGGTGAGGGCGCTGCTGCGAAACATGTCGAGGGTGAAAGGATCATTGTTCATGGAAAGGCTCCCGTAAGGAAGACGCGCTTCATCGACCGGCGGAGGCCGGCGTTCGACGCGCGGATGGAAATGGATGGAGAGATGGGCGTGCGGCCCGTTAGCCACAGCTGGCTAAGCGGCGATCGGAGAGGGGAGGTAACGCAGATGGACGGGAAGCTTGGCGGCGATCTCGATGTCGGTGAATTCATCCAGCAGCTTCACCGTACTGCCCAGCTGACCACCAAAGAACATGACGGTCCGCATGCCCCGCGCAGCGTCCGGCCAATCATCGCCGGCATAGCCACGATAGTCGTCGGCGGTGCTGCTCCAGATGTGATCGAGACGTTCTTCGCGCGTCATCGCGCGTACCGGCCGGCTTTCGCGTTCGATGATCTCGACACGCATGCGTTCGACCGCATCCTTGTCGGCGAGATCGCAATAGCTATGAAAATGCCGGATGGCGCCGTCGATGCGAAGCGCGAAGAATACTGACGTCACCGAGCCGGTCAGGAATTCGCGTATGGCGAACATCGGGCCCCTGATCCAGAGAGCCGGCAGGAGCTCGAACATGTAATCATGTTCGGCCTCGCCGATCTCGAACCATTCGCCGGCGTAGAGCGGGATGACATCGTCCTCCCAACGGTTTGGGCGCTGCGCATGCCGGTCGAACAGTCGAAACATCTGCTGGCGCGTTGCCATGCCCTGGAAAACTTTGCGGAATACGGCAGAGGAATTCATGTGCGGCTCCTTCGGAGTTCGATCGAACCGAAGCGCGGCACTGTCCCTACGACGACACCATCCTCTTCAGTCCTTCATCACCCCTCTCGAGCCGCCGGCATCGCGATCGGCCGGGTCAGGGGCCGGCTCCGCCGGGCGAAGCCTCCCTTGACGCGGGCGACGCGCATGCGGCACGACCGGCCTCTCCGTCCTTCCTTCCCTCTTCTCAAATTCCCTTTTTCGCAGAACCTCGTTCCAGTCGTCCGCCGGTGGACGCAGCCGCTGCCATTCACACCCAATGTCCTCCGCAAGGGCACGCAGGCGCTCTCCGTAGATCTCCCCCTGCGGGTTTGAATCTGTGGCCGCGACGAGTTGGACGCCGGGCCGGCCGGCAAGCGCGCGCAAAGCAGCATCGGAGCTTGGCGCCCAGCCGCCGCCGGTGCTGAGGTAAAGCGTGTCCTCGCGAATGCCCTCGATCGCGGCGAGGCTCATCGCGTCGATGGCGGCCTCCGCGATGCAGAGACGCTTGGCGTCACGGGCGCCGAGGTAGAACAGGACTTTGCTGCCACCTGTCGCGAAGCCACGCCACTCGGGGCCACGCGCTTCCCATCCAACGATTTGCCCGGATGCGTCCCGATGGGCTGCCCACATGCTGCCGCAAGGGCCTTCTCGCAGGCTGTTTTCGGCTATGGCTGCACGAACGACATAAGCTGGTAAACTTCGTTCATCACACAGATACCGCCAGCTCGCCGATCCCGGCCAGGGCCGGCGCCGCCGCAGCCAGCGTTCGGCCAGGCTGGTTTTGACCAAAGGTCCATTCGGGGACTTTCGCCAGACCGGCACCGAGGCCTCAAAGCCGACGAGCTCGGCGACACGATTAAACCCGTCGACAAATCCGACCTGATCGAGATGCGCGACGAGCGAAAAGACGTCGCCTTTCGCATCCCCGAGCGGATCGAACCAACCCTTTCCCTCATGGGTGACGATGATGATTTCGCTTGCTCGACGAAACTTGACCGCGCGGCGCGTGCTTTCCTTGAGGTCTATGGCAAAGCCTGCCTTCTCCAGGACGGCGGCACAACCCACTTGCTCTCTCAACTGTTCGATCTCTTCTCTCTTCATCTGCGTTTCGATCGCGGAGCGATCGCCTTTCATTGTCTTTGCTTTCCGCTCAATCGCGGGCTCGCTCCGATCGGCCGCGAAGAGCAAAGGCCGCAAGGGCGCGGCAGGCAACTGGCGAAAGTGGCAGTGGGTTTGGCAGCCAGCCGCGGCGAAGCGTCCCTTGCGGCTGCCTGCTCGCAAGCGGCATGCGGGAGCCACAGGGGCCGGCTCAATGAGCCGGCCAAGGAATGAACTCGTGGATAATTTCGATGCCGTCTTCGGCGTCGATCTCCTCACTCGGCAGCACGCCGTATTCACCGTCGACCTCGAAGACCGTGACCGGAACCATCAGGGTGCGGGAGAGCTGGAAGGCGTGGGATTGGGCGAGGGAAAGATCGTGCGACATGTGAGAGCTCCATCCGGGAGCGGGCCAATTCCCGCTCGATGGCTCCTCAAAAGGCCCGGTATCGGTCGAGATCACCGCGAAGGCAAAGCCGAAGCGGCCGCAGCTTGGCTCACGGACCCCTTGCGGGTTGATCGTGGAAGATCCGAAGCCGGGCCAGGACGCCATCACCAAAGAGCGGGATTGGGCTGTTCCCGACGGATAGTCCTGTCGAATATTGCGCACGCGCCTCCGTCAGCGCTTTCTCAGAGTCCGTTTTGAAAATCACGGATGGGCGTTTCTGCGGATGAGGTTTCCGCCCATTGCGACCAGGATCATGGCGTGAGAGACGTCGATGCGCTGCT
>Ga0307515_10020199_pt1 | contig 11905 bp, 7 predicted proteins | sample 17_EM_MG_FD_194513 | JGI IMG/M metagenome (GOLD analysis project Ga0307515, IMG submission 194513) | Populus trichocarpa ectomycorrhiza microbial communities from riparian zone in the Pacific Northwest, United States - 17_EM | ecosystem: Host-associated > Plants > Roots > Unclassified | place...
GAGCGTCAACAGAGCGTCAACAGAGTGTCAACAGAGCATCGACAGAGCGTCAACAGAGCATCAACAGAGCGTCAACAGAGCGTCAACAGAGTATCAACAGAGCGTCAACAGAGCATCAACAGAGTGTCAACAGAGCGTCAACAAAGCGTCAACAGAGCATCAACAGAGCGTCAACAGAGCGTCAACAATCTTGGGTGTTGCATGTTGTTTAATCCAAGGGCTATGCTACGGCATTTACCCATAATCAAAGTATTGGCCGCCTTTTTTGGCAATATCGTTCATGTAGATGTCGCTGCACCTGAAAATGAGTGTCAACAGAGCGTCAACAGAGCGTCAACCCAGTGTCAACAAAGTGTCTACAGAGTGTCAATGATTTTGGGTGTTGCATCTTGTGTAATCCAGAGGCTGTGCTATGGCATTTACCAATAATCGAAGTATTGGCCACCTTTATGGGAACTATGGTTAGAGTCCATAGCGCTACACCTAAAAATGAGCGTCAACAGAGCATCAACAGAGCATCAACAATTTTGGGCATTGCATCTTGTATAATCCAAGGGTTGTGCTACGGCATTTACCCATAGTCGAAATTTGGCCGCCTTTATTTGCAATATGGTTATTCTCCATGTCGCTACCACCTTAAACTGATCGTCAATAGAGTGTCAATGCTTTTTGGTAATGTAAGTACGGTAATTGGAAAGGGATATGCTTGCTGTTATGCGTAACCAACATATTGGCAGCCTTTATCAGCAAAAGAGCAAGCGACACGTTCACTTTCCCCATTCTGAAAACGAGCCTAAATGGAGCCTCAAAGATTTTTGGTCTTGTCAATAAGGTAATTGTTAGGTGATTTGCTCGCTGTTATCTGTAACCAACGTATTGGTAGCCATTGTAGGCAATGGAGAAAGTGACACGGTCATGGCCCCATTCTGACAATGGCCATCAACCTAGCATCAACTGAGGGTCATCAATGTCTGGTGATGCATATTGGGTAATAAAGGCATCACATGGATATTTGAGCTTATAATTGCACTATTGACCTCCTCCAAGGTCAAAAATACAAATTATTAAAGGAAAAACATGAATTCAAATATTATCGATATCGCAACCTGCAAAACATGCAAAATGTGATTCCTGGATGTCAAATAATCGATTTTGATTGGGTACTATTATCAAACAGCAAAGGCAAGCACCTTATATGTATTTACAGATGGACCCACTGGACAACCCGCTGAGTACCCGCCCAATTCAGATGGGTAGGGAGTTTTCTATTGAAACGTACCCCAATGGACGGTTCGGGTTTATTGACAACCCGGACCACCAATTTTGCGCCGGTTCAGTTCCGACCCAGACCCGGACCTGAAGCGGCAGTCCAGAACCGTTGCTAACACTAATCACTACTTACTCAGGAGATGTATAATTGTGTATATGTGCCAGCGACATAATACAAATCTAATATATGATCACTGCTGCAGTGGCTGATGCCTCCTGTATATATCTCGACTCTTTCTCCTTCTCTCCTCTCTGTACCATAGAATACACGCACACGGTTCTCCCCAACTTCCATATCGTAACATATTTGATTTAGACTTTCCGAGTGATTATTAATGATCCCGTACCGTAGCCAGTAAGCACTGTAACACCAAAGGCGTAACAGTCACTTTTTTTCTCGCACCAAAACTGAGGCGCTTAAAGCCCCCAGATGACTTAGTGGGGCGAGTACCTATATTCATCAAAGTTTACACGGGCTAGTATTCTAACCTCAACGCCTCGAGATGTGGTCCTCTTTCCATTCGCAGGTCCATTTTTCTTTCACCTCCAATAAACGGAGTGCATGTTATTGCCTTAAGTGATGATTGTATTTCACTCCTAGACAAAGCCAACTTTTCCAAGAACCTTTTCTCCACAACCACAATCAGAGAATATAATAGGACTCTGTCAGGTTGTAGAGAACATCAAAACGAAGAGAATGACAGATTTAATTTTCCGACTTTTTTTGGTGGAGCAAAGGCGGCTAAAGTTGAGGCTTAAAATGCACCAGATATAGGTCCCAACTATAATTGAGAATTTTAATCCAGCATCACACTATTGCTCGCGTTCCTTCCTCCATCATTCTGAAACGTCTTCGTTATGTCTTCTTCTGACAAAGTTGTTCCAGAGACGGGTATGCTCAGTTCGTAGAGTGTTCTCACTCTGGAAGCTAACTAAAGATTTCTTCAGCCATCACAAGTGCTGCCCCCCGTATGACTGCTCATTTCGATCCCCAAATTTGCTTACTGACATGGGTAGAAAATGTCGTGTTGAAACCATCTCCAAGCGGTCCCAAGCCTTGCTGTACGTCACAGACAACTTCGCTTTCGACGTCGCTTACTCATGCAGGTGTTTGCAGAGACGAGAAGTCGGCACGCGACGAATGCTTCCTCTTCAGCGACAAGGGAGGAGAGACAGAGTGCATAGACAAAATTGATGCCTACAAGAAGTGCATGGCTGGGTTTGGGTTTAAGATCTGAGTTCTAGCGATTAAAAGGTGCAATTTTAGAACTACAATATTTGCAGTCACGCATACTAGGTGTCAAGACTATGTGTACATTACCGCAAATATTTACGGATTCTATAGATAGCTATTAGATTAGACGAATCAGAAGTCGCCGCCTATTCCGTTTTCGGTTTCCCTCTCCTAGCCTCCATCCAGAGCCTTTGAACTGTCCAGGCCCAGGCAATGACGTACGACCCAAAACACACAAGCACATTTCCAACTACCCACAAGTCAGGGTATCTCTCCACCGTTCCCACATATTGCTCCGCGGCATGTATGGCCAGGATTGCACAATAGGATCCAACATGAGTTAGCTTTGCGAACCAGTGTTTGGGTAAGCGGTGAAATGTGCCCAGTAGCCATGCGTAGAATCCCGACATAACGATGTACTGATGCGCCAGTCCATCGCGGTGCAAAAGTGGCCACAAGCTAAAACTGATTAGCAAGTGTAAGTAACGTTGGATTCCCAGTTTACCTAAACATGCCAATATTGTTCATCCAAACCACCCATGACACTGTATCTTCGCTCAACGAACCGCCGAGCAACAGTGTAGCAGGCAAGAGAGGGAGCAATACGCTCTTCTCATGAACTTGGAACGAAAACAAGAAAAAGCTCCATGCGCAAGAAGATAACCCGAGCGGTAATAGGCGCTTCTGTGGGTTCAGGAATAGAAGGACACATGGTGGAAGAATGCCTGCCAGTGTTATCAAAAGACTAGTCATTGTCAGCAGCGTTCCAAAATACAGCATAGTACCAAACTAACCTAGCATGCTGTAGCGTTGCAAGTGCGAAAGTTTCTTTGAATTTTAGGACTACATTTGTTGCACACCAGAAGTTTGCAACTTTGTCTTCCCAGAGTCCCCGGGCAAATGGAAATATTCTGAATAAGCATTGTTGAATTTGTTCTGGTCCACCAAACAGCACAAGTGGCGCAAACATCAGCACAAAAGTACCAATGACTACTGAACCAAGGTAGAAGAGACGTCGAATATCAATCCTTGGAAAGATGCAAAGTCCGAGAAGGTACGCAAACACTGCCGGAGCGTAATACAGCGCCATCTGCTTGAAGCAAATTGACAGAACAAAAAAGAACGATCCCCATAGAATATGGTCGGTGATGAAACAGTCAACTGCAAAGAATGCAAATCCAAACATGACAGAGTTGTATTGGAAGTGACCATGATCGATAAGCATCAGAGAGGGCTGGAATAGTATCGCTGCTAGCGCAATACCTTTCTCGTATGTGCTTAATCCTGCTTGCTTTCCGTGAGCCCGAACGAATAACACTACTGCCGGTACATATATCAAATATTCCGAAATAACAACTGAGGCCCTCATGAAGACTTTCAGGAGTTCATCTTCTAGTCCTCTAGAATCGTGGAGTTGAAACCAAGTCGGGTTGATAAAGGTCCCTCTGCGACAACAGTTAGCATACAAAGCTGTAGTTCATCCCGGTAAAACTGTACATCATTCCTACCAACCAGCTATGATATGCTGTCAGTGGAGGGTAATCGAGTCCCCACCATTCCAGATCATGCCAGTACCACTCCTTTATGGGAAGCTGTGTAGTCAATTCCATCCAATGCCTCTGGGCTTCAAAATCACCGTACATTGGAGGAGCAGCCATCCCTACACACGTCAGAAACTATCACAAACACCCATCTAGGCTCGTACCTGAATAGGGTCCTAATCCAACAGCCCATCGAAAGAGGAACGCGATCATCAACAGCACCAATAAAACAACGCATGGTGGAGCACCAATTCGTAGAGGTTGAAAGAACGAAGCTAATGGGAACGGCACAGGCACAGGCCGAGAATGAGTGGTACTTTCCTTTGTGGCTTTCGATTTCTGAGCGTCGGTGGACCACATATCTAGGGTTTGTGTACTACCTAGCACTGAGTTGGATGTCAATCTCTGGGCACGCGCTACCTCAACAAGGAACCTGGTAGCAAAAGTACCTTGGTACTTAATACACCATCAATTCCGAGACAAGTTGATGCACAACTTTCCTTTCAAATTCGAGCTTTCATCCTTATCAATCGTATAACGTGTAACTCGCCATTACAGAGTATTTTATACATCTTATATTATATACCGCTTTCCGTTAACAACTATTTCTTCACAGAACATCGAATTTAGCCAATTAGGCGAGGCATTATAGAAGTATATTAGTATCTCCTCCCGCAAATATAAAAACATATCCAGTTGAAAGTATAAAGTAGAAACTCGAATAAACAGTCCGGTGACTACGTGGCGCTCCTCGCCACATTGTGGCTTGGATTGAATTGGATTAGAGTAGATCGATTGATTAGATAGCTATGACGCTTAGCATTTATAAATACTTAAGTATTATCTCATACCCAGCCTCTCGTAACAAAGCTCGCAAGCTCGCTCGTCACCGACTGAGCTTGCGAAGGAGCCACTAGGGTTTGGAGACGAGACAATGTTAAATACCGTAGTAAAGAAATTAAAGGTTGAAAACACACTGCCAGAACCGAAGTACCCAAAATATACGCTGTGGGTATGTTCCCAGACCGTTCCTCCACAAGATCGGTACAAAACATACACCGAATTTAAGTCGAATTCGGCACTGGCAGTGCGTCAATACACGGATTTTTCAACTGTACTTTTTTACAACGGTAGTTTGAATCAATTAAACATCGTCGATCCTTACAATCACATTGCCAGTGCTACCCATAACTGCATGCAACGGCACAATTGAGCAGAAATCCATTTTGCATACTATCAGACCACAATCTCTAATAACATTGTCTCTTTGGCCAAGTACCCAACTCTTCAGTATCTTTGTTGCAGCTGGAATAGTCTCTAACACGAACCAATTGAGATTTATTGCGACTTATTTTGCGAGAAGAAGAAGTTGGCGCCCGCACAGGTGTCAGCCGGTGGTAGCCTTCGTGCATTGAAGATCTGTTATACATACCTATGAGTTCCAAGTCATATTTCTTCACCCATTTACGAACACCTTCACGGGATTCATCGTTTCCCCATCTTTTTCTGTCAGATGGCCCCTCGATATGATCTCCATTTCCGCTTTTATACAACAGGAAAACGTATCGGTGCTTTCCAGTCTTCGGGGGTGGCGCAGGACCCATATAGTCAACTATTTGAGAGCCCTTTGACACATCGATGGAGGTTGCCTCTGCAGTCTGAGCTGCAGACAACTCTTCGAGAGATGGTGCCCTAAGCCCAGTCACTATCCAGTGACAGAATTCAGACCATTTGGGGTCCTTCCGAGAGGGTGCATCGGGGTCCGTCAATACCTAGTTCATATCAGGGTCATTCCAGCCGCACAAACTTATCCAGGACACATACAACAGTGTAAGATGCGTTGTCGACTCCGTCAGGAGTAATTCGAATTGTAGGCAATTCTTGCGTATCATCGGGGGATATGGTATTTCCAAGTGATACTTCGGTGTTTCCTTTGGGATATTCAATAGATAACAGAGCTGTAGGGATGAAGTCGTCCACAACCTCCGGTATAATCTTATGATCCTTCAACCTTGACAAGCCGTTAGCCAATAATGTAGACAACCACTTAAAACACTTGAGTAATTACTACATACTTTTCGCGAAGAGATTGATTGATAGTTACCTGTATACGCAGTCACAGAGTTAAGTTCAGAATATACCTTATATACTAGGTAGCATTCGAGAATTTATACTCACGAGTGGCATCTTGCCAAACAATTGGGCTAGAAACTGTTGGCCGTGCTATCCAAGTACCACGAGGTTTAGTGATCGTTTTGAGGGTGCAAAGCAGCAAAAAGTGATGTTTAGCCAAATAGTAGGCAATAGACGTTGCTTATATCGGGCGTCCACATCTTAAGGCTGCGGCATATTATTTAATGCAATGTGTCTGACGTAATTGCAGCGTAGCTGTTTGAATTTATCATGGCAATATCCTAGTATCTTGCCTAATTTGCCGGGTACACACCACAGTAGATTGCTTCGCTTGAGGAAATAGGTAGTAGACCAGCCAAACCAACTTTCTCTAAGGGAATGTATCCCGAAAATAGTGGCGGAGCTCGGAAGGCCCATATGAAGCAGATATCAGCCCCTTGTAGCGAGACAGCCAAGCCACACCTTATTCTAACTGTGCTGTTCTGAAAATTGCTGAGTGCAACGATTTTCTGATCCTGCATGTGTGCTGCCATGTCCTGGGGCTGAACCAAAATTACTTTACCGCCACCAAACTTCTTCGCTCACCACTGTATACTTCGATCTTTACTTGGATTTTTGTTTTGGCTGCCTCAGGATGGCATCTCTTGGGTAAGCTCAGCTGTAATATCCATGAAGCGGTCTTGCTCATTGTCGATAGGGAAGATCTGCTTGGGGTTGTTAATAAACTGCAGGACTTGGTAGCCATCACACTGATACCCCACTTGTGATCATCCTTAACATTCGCAGGTCTTCAATACTATAGGAACAGATTCTGGTCTTGATCTGCCTCAAATTGTACCTACCGGAGACACCCGCCTCATAGTAGAGGACTAATGATCGCTATCACCTCAGGTCGTCGTTGGTTCACAGAGCAGTGGAAAATCTTCAGTGCTAGAGAATATTGTTGGACGGGACTTTCTTCCCCGCGGCTCTGGAATTGTCACTCGCCGTCCTCTAGTTCTTCAATTGATCAACATTCCGGGGAGCCACGATGATGCGGACGCAGTTGAATCACCATCTGCTGCAGAGCAGCCTGAGTTTGGAGAATTTCTGCATCAGCCCAACAGACGATTTTATGACTTTGCCGAAATTCGTCGAGAAATCGAGGCAGAGACGGCAAGGATTGCTGGCAGTAATAAGGGAATCAACCGAAGTCCTATCAACCTAAAAATCTACTCTCCGCACGTCTTGAGCTTGACTTTGGTTGATTTACCAGGTCTTACGAAGGTAGTGATATCTTTACCTCGAAATCATGATCGTCGCCTCACCGTGTCATAGATTGCCATTGGTGACCAACCTGCAGATATCGAGAAACAAACGAGAAACCTTATTTCAGAGTACATTGCCAAACCTAATAGTATCATATTAGCTGTATCACCCGCAAATGTCGACCTTGTCAACTCAGAAGCACTCAAAATAGCTCGTCAAGTCGATCCGCAAGGCAAACGAACAATTGGCGTGCTCACCAAGCTCGACTTGATGGATCACGGGACGAATGCCTTAGAAATTTTGTCTGGACGAGTTTACCCACTGAAACTTGGATTCATAGGCGTAGTTAATAGATCACAACAGGATATTCAAGGCAATAAATCTCTAGTAGATGCTTTGAAAGCAGAGGCGGAATTCTTCAGATACCATCCCGCTTATCGCAACATGGCTCACCGCTGTGGAACACAGTTCTTGGCGAAGAGCTTGAATAGTGTACGATGCTTCACAAGTGTATATCGGATACCCACGTTGCTGACATCGTGTAGACCTTGATGGCGCATATTCGGGAAAGGCTACCGGACATTAAAGCCCGGTTAAACACATTGATGGGACAGACCCAGCAAGAACTTGCATCGTATGGTGATATGCACTTTAGCGGGAAAGAGCATAGGGTAAACATTCTTTGTCGTGGGGCTATATTGTTTGCTAATTATCATCTACAGGGTTCTTTAATACTTCAATTGATGACCCGTTTCGCTAGTTCCTTTATTGCATCCATAGATGGTACATCATCCGACATTTCGACGAAAGAGCTTTGCGGTGGAGCAAGGATCTATTATATTTTCAATAGCGTTTTCGGCAGCTCTTTGGAATCGATCGATCCTACCCAAAACCTCTCTGTTCTTGATATCCGGACGGCTATCAGAAATTCGACCGGCCCTAGGCCAAGTTTGTTCGTTCCGGAGTTGGCGTTTGATTTGCTTGTGAAGCCCCAAATCAGACTACTGGAAAGTCCTGCTCATAGATGTGTGGAACTTGTCTACGAAGAGTTGATCAAAATATGCCACACTTGTGGAAGCACTGAGCTATCGAGATTTCCCAGGTTGCAGGCCAAATTAATCGAAGTAGTCAGCGATCTGCTTCGAGAGCGATTGGGACCCGCATCCACATATGTCGAAAGTCTCATCGCCATCCAGAGAGCATATGTCAATACCAACCATCCCAATTTCTTAGGCGCGGCAGCGGCTATGTCGTCAGTTATCCAAAGCAGGCAAGAGAAGGAGAGGAAGGCACAGGCGTATGAAAGGCGAAAGGAACGTGGCGACAGACGGAAGCCAACTGCGTTGCATACAGCTACCACAAATGCTGCCTTGAATGGCACTGAAGGAGCCGAGTTCGACGAAAGCGCTCCGAGCGTAGCTAGCACCCACAAACGTGTCCATTCTCGATCCATGTCACCTGCACCGGGACACTCTATCGAATCCTCTTCTATCTCTAGCGCAATGAATGGGAGACCCAATAGCCCTTATCCATTTCCAGCAGGGGGTGTCCAGGCGAACAAGGCGACGGATTCATTCTTGAACTACTTCTTTGGACAAGAAAAGCCACAGTCCGCAGGTGGTCCAATGCCGAGATCCGCTCAAGAGCCAACGTTCAGTCAGAGTGTTAGACGAATGGACCGGGTAGAACGTGAACCAACGTACGATGTCGCCCAATTGTCACGCGATTTTGAAGAAACATCCGTGGTAAGTGATTATAAGTCCCTATTTTTGGCATTATACCAATTATCTCCGAAGACACAGCAGCAGCAACCCATGAATCCCGAAGAGGCAGCACTTACCGACAGGGAACAACTTGAAACAGAACTTATCCGCCGACTCATATCATCCTATTTCAATATCGTTCGTGAGACGATTGCAGACCAAGTACCCAAGGCTATCATGCATCTTCTCGTCAACCACAGCAAGGATGCAGTCCAGAATCGACTTGTCACCGAACTGTATCGTGAAGACTTCTTCAACGACTTGCTTTATGAAGATGACAACATCAAGGCAGAACGAGAGAAGTGCGAACGGCTGCTCGAGACCTACCGTCAAGCAGCTAGAATAGTTAATGATGTCGTTTAAATGGATGTTTTAGAATTTACTGTTGTACGTTATTGGTTGCATATAGCGATCATTCTACAGGTTGTACTTTTATGATGCAGGTTTCTCTTGCGTACAGTTTATCTTTCTATTCCTGGTTTAGTATGGGTAATTCCCAGCTTCGGAAGTGGTGTGGATTGTGGTTCTCGGTTGTTGCTGCACTAGACACGTCGCTATGTCACGATGCTACGAAATTCTCCCGTGTATAATGTATTCCCAATATGTCTATACTCATGCCTCTCCTGTCATCGGAATTTAAAAGTCTTGGGATAGTTATCTTATATACGAATAGGCGTCATCTTCACGTTCCTTTTCTGATCGGAGTTGTTTGCTTAAAGTCCTATACTTTGATTGGAAAGCGTCGATATCGACGTATGCTCCCTTCAACCATCGGTCACCAGTGCTACTATCGAACGCTCTCCGAGAATGCAGAATCCTTCGGTTGAAGAATACAGAGCAGACCCCTTCCTCCAATCTCAACTCAAATTGTGAATCGAGGTCGTCCACATTCTTAGCAAATTCCTTTGCAGCAACAATGTACTGGCGAAATTGCCCATTACCATTGGAACCGATATCAACCTCGAAAGGTGCCTGGAAGGGTGGAGCCCAATTGACGTGGGATATGCGCTGCATCTCGAGGTAGGAATGTTCGTCCAGCACAACAGTTGGCCTCGTGAAATGGTAGTGGTACCCATCGTGTTGGTAGTGATATGTAACAGGGAATTTGGTGAGAGATCGGAAAAGCGGCGGTGAGTTTAGGCGAAGAAGGGTAGCTGCGCGGAAGGAGTCGGCAAAGATAGAAGAGCCACCCTTGGTGGTGTTCTGGATACAGTGAAGGAACTGGAGTCCCGGAGGTGATTCGAAGTAGAGAAGGTCCATATGGTGACCGAGTTTCAATGGCGTATAGCTGCATCCCTTAGTGCGTCAGCTAAAAGCGGTAGCAGCAAGTCTCACGCATAAGACACTCACGCAATGTTTTTTGACTCTTCGACGCTTTTCACATCCCAAGTCTTGCCGTAGAAGGTGTTTTTGAGGTTGCCTATACGCTCGGCCATACCTTCAATTGCATCATGTTGGCCCTCTGGTACCCCGCGGATAAACATCAGGCCGTATAGTGAGAGCTGTTTGATGGCGCGGAACAGGGCCTCATCCGAACTCATGTAGTCACTGTAATTGATGTAGAGTACATCGCTTTCCATTTTCTTTCTGTCCCAGAGAATCTGCCGTTGGTCATTAAGCCGCGCGCGGACCCGATTCCGCAATGTCGAGTATCGGCGCAAGAAGTCGGGGGTATAAATGCTTTCATGAACCTCCACGCCAGGAATCGGTATGTCATTCTTCCATCGAACCCGAAGCGAACCGTCGCTCAGGGTTTCAGTGAAATCGGCCCGCACGTCGTAGGGTATATCGGTAGTCTGGAAGAGCTTTTGCTGTGTTGAAGGGTGGATACAGTGTGGGCAAGAACACGCGTCGCGTAAAAATAACTGATCAAATGATACGAATTGGCCATCGAGTTCAACGTTAAGGCGTTTGAGAGCCGGTACTGTGACCGTGGGGGTGGAGGCAATTCGGCGGAGTGCCGGACCCGATTGCGGGGTCAACGCGGGGGAGAAGCGCTGAGGTTGAGACTGAGATTGATATTGGCGTATAATACGAAGGGGCGCACTAACGCCAACGACGGTGGTGGTAGTTGGGAAATAGAAATAAGATTTTATGAAAGTTGAAGTGAATGATGGGAGCCGTACAGCTTGCGGGAGGAGACGTCTCATTGGCCTCATTGCGTATGTAAGTGGTTGGACAGTACAAGGAGGCAAGGGACTGATGCAAAGAAGAGGGGACGATGGGTAGTAGGTGGGAGCTCCGCCATCTAACCGGCTCGCCCGGAGGCGGAGGTGGTGTATCTAGACTGTCATACTCTAATTAGAGTGAATACAGTATGAATAAAACAAAACAAAACAAAACTGATGCAAAGAACCCTGTGGCCATCCAACCCCGTACCTATGATTGGGGTCGCGAAATTTGGTCTGACCGATTATTAATACACTTTTAGCGCTATTTTGGGCTTGGGTTATGCCATTTTGGGCCTAATGTAGCACTTATAATTGGCTCCAGGGGTGAAATTTCAGTCTTTAGTCAGTCTTTGGCCGCCAAGCTTCGCATCTACTGCTTACTAAGAGGTATATATTACCTTTTGAGGTAATTAATATTTTAATTACTATATTTTATTTCCTAAAAGGATGAAATTAGATTTCCTCCCATATAAAAGCCAACTTTTTCAATGCCCCTTTTCTCCACAACCACAACTAGGAAAAATAATCGGGCTCTGTCAGGTTGTA
>Ga0307515_10020200_pt1 | contig 11904 bp, 12 predicted proteins | sample 17_EM_MG_FD_194513 | JGI IMG/M metagenome (GOLD analysis project Ga0307515, IMG submission 194513) | Populus trichocarpa ectomycorrhiza microbial communities from riparian zone in the Pacific Northwest, United States - 17_EM | ecosystem: Host-associated > Plants > Roots > Unclassified | place...
AGGAGATCATAGACTCACAGTGGGTTCATAGTCTGAATCAGGATCTGCCACTGGCAAAGGAAAAGGAATATCCTCATGTTCTGGTCCAGGGCCATGATCAGACAAAGGGAGGGAGTCAGCAGCAAGGGAGGTATCCTGCTTGAAAGGTGCTGGGTGCAGGTGGTGTTGCATGAGGGGCAGCAGCAGCAGCAGCAGGAGGTGATGGGGTGAGGAAAAGGAGATCAGAGGGTGCAGTGGTTATAATGGATGAGATGGCACAGGAAAAACTTGAGTATATAGGGGTGACTCTGGTGCTGCCACCTGTGGGAGGGTGAGGAATAGGGACAGATTGTGGAATGAGGAGTTAGAATGTGCCAGAAGGGAAATAATACAATCATCAAATATGTGATAGGCTTTACCAAGCATATTCCTGTTGTATCTGAGCACTTGATACAGCCTGTGAGGTGGTTAAAGGGATAGAATGGTACCTCAAAAAGATTATTGGTGTCAGTACTCTGCTCATGACTAATCATTTACATCTCAACAATTATTATAAGATTTTGGGAGATGTTTGATTGCTGCTAGAGAACAATCTTGAAGATGCGGGCAAGACTTGTGGCAGGTGGTGCCACATTCAATAGTCATTGTTATTTTTATTAATGGCCTGTTGCTCATTACACTGGTGAATTATTATAAATATATCATGTCATATATCTTTGGTTGTCTACCTAATTACAACCCGTTGCAGCGAGCTTGACCAAAAAATTTTCTGACTGCCAGCCACTTTTGGCCAAAAAATCAGTTTTGACTTTGTTCCTCCATTAAAAATCACAGAACGTCTTTAATAAATTCTATATTGCATAAAAAAAATCATGGCCCCGCGCTGCCTGCGTTTGAGTGAGATAGCAACTTCCGAGAGAAAACATGAGGGTAAGGGCTGACAAAAAATTATTGGGCATCCCTAGCATTTGCACCAGTCCTCTCTGACCATGAGGACTTTGCAGACCAACTTCTGGCTGTGCCCGAGGAGGAGGAAGACTGGTCCGAGGAGGAAACATGCCGCATGCTCTTGCTGGACACGGAGGCCCCAGGAACCCCAGAGACAGATAAGGATGGAACATACCATGAAGCAGAGCATGGTATGACTGCCCTTATGGATCCTCCTGCCGAAATCCCCCTGCCAATGCCTGAGAACACTGGGCAACCACTGAAACGATGTCGTGGGCGCCCACGAAAGGTATGGTAGCTTTTACATTGCATGAAGATTACCTCTAATACTTCACAGGCTCATGGGCCAATGCCAGAGCCAGCAGCTGCACAATCTATTGAGCCAGACTCTGACTTGGATACAGTGCTGATGCGGACTTCTACTGGTGCTTCAAAGCGGCTCAGTAGCAACCAGATTCAGAATATAGTTACAAAACGAAAGAAAACAGCCCCCTCCCTCCTGCATGACGAAACTTTTGCGAAGGTTGATGAGGTTTCGGGCACTGACATGACCACATTTGATGTCAATGTGCTCGTTAAGGTTGCAGAAGCTGGAAAGAGGGCTGGAAGCAAAAGGATCATCCCCCCAGTCCTCCGAAAACTCCCAGTTTTCTTCATGGATGCCACCACACCATTCGACTCACTACTCCAACACATTGCAAATGAACTAAAGACGAGTGTTGTGCACCTTCCAATGCACACCTGCGAATGGAAGAAGCAGCAGAGCACAAATGACAGTCTGCCACTCAAGGATCAAGCCTGTTTCGATGCAATGAAGCGCAGCTATAAGCGAAGTCTCAATCACTCCTTCTTTGTAACCATTGACTCACCTCAAATCGCTCCAAATCCATCACCAATTCAGCAGCCCACTGAAAGAAATGCGGATTCCCCCACGGATTTGATTCAGGGATCCACGATTCATGATGAGGTACATTCTATAACATTCCCCACAAGTTTACTTATATTTGCGCAGACATATGAGAGCTATATAATGGTGAACATTGTAAAAATCAAGCAAGCGCACAAGATTGGGAGTTGCAAGACACACCCAAATATCAGATGCTTCCAGCATTTTGCAAGTCAGCGCCATTTTGAGCTCACCCAGTCCCGAATGACTATCATGGCTGACAACATGGTACGAAAATACCAAAGTTCAGGGCCTGGAATGACATTTCATTTCCCCTTATAGCATTATAATGGGAAGGACGCATTTTGCCTCCCTGATAGTCCGCTTTTTGCACCAGACCAGGCGCTTTCCAATGAACCTACTGGGGCAGGGGCTTCTTCTATGACTGCGGACTCCACCACTCAGTCATTCCCAAGCACAGCAAGCACAGCAAGTCCAGGTGGTATGTTGTCAGGCCTCATGGAGATGGGGATGATGTCAATGGCTCAAAATGCGACAATGACCACCCTGCTCATGTCACAGCTCATGCCAGCTCTTGGCCAAAATCAAGCAGGAGGGTTATTTGGAAGGCCCTCACACTGGAGCACTACCACAGCACCACCATTACATGTGTCCCCTCCAACCCAGCAGCATTCCTCACCCCCTGCTGCTCAGATCGCAAATCCGATGTCACTGGATGACTTCATAATCGAAAACAGCTTCCAGGGCATTCGTGAGAAGATTGAGGCGATTGGTTGGGAGCCTGGTCAGGCAGTCTTCGACTTGGATGATAAACCATGGGCCAGGCCCATGATTTTTGGTGCTGAAGGGGCTGGATTCAAGTTAATGGAGTGGATTAGATTTGCTAAGGCTGCAGAGGTAGCCAGGAAGCGGATGCAAGGCTGATCCCATTCCCTCCCCATTCCCTTGCCCCCCCTGCACTTATTCTCCTTTCGTTTTATTCATCACAGTCATTATATGGTCCCTATATTCATAATAAGTGGCTTTCCTTTCCTTTCCCTGTGGTTTTCGTCCTATTCTTTCCCTACTCATCAACTGGGCCTCCTAATTTCGCTTTTGCTCACATTTCTTTCATGGCATATATAGTTATTTGTATATATCAACATTTTCGAACATGCTATTTAGATTAATGGGCGCATCACAAACCCAGCATGCTGAAAGTATGCCCTTGCCCTCTCAGGGGTAATGATTTTGGAAGCCAGGATAAGTGCATCAGCACCATCTATATTCCAGAGTTTATGATACTGTCGTCTGAGCTCCCCTTTCACTGTCTCAAACCGTTAGTGATCAAAGATGAAGGCATAGACAGCTTAACTCACAGGTATTAAAGCTTTCTTCAATTGGATTGTACTCAGGACAGTATGGGGGTAGCCATAGAATATGACATCCTGTGATATATGAGCTTTGAATCAAGAGAATGTGAGAACTCACTTTTTTCAGCTACAGCATCCTGAAGGACCTGTGACTTGTAAATAGCACAGTTGTCCATTAGAAGAACACTCGCTGGACCTGGCCATGGGTTCATTTGGGGGAGCTACAGGACCACCACATGAGCAAAAGTCAGTGGACTGGAAAAATAGGACACACCACATGCTCAATAATAAAGCAAGTGAAGTCTGCAGTTTGTACTGACCCTGGTACTGCCAATTTCGCAATATATCCATTGACAGTCATTGCAGGGCACAGTGACCAACGCTCCCCTCGTGGAAAAGGGGCATGTTGGATCGCCTCCTGGCCAATCAGAGCATACCCATACCTTCTCCACATTGTTCTTCCATCCTTACTCGTTTCATCGACTGAGACAAGCTGCTCAGCAACGAATTCTGAGTTTGTCTCCATCATCCATGCCTCAGCCTCCTCCTCATTGCGCTCTGCTGCACGCATTTTCAGCTTCTTATGGGTGTATCCAGCATCCTTGATGTATCGGCAAATTGCTGAGCGTGAAATTGGGATGTTTTTGGTGACTTGTACCCATTCTTGGATCTCCTCAAGTAGAAGGGAGGGGTCTCTACACAAAAGATGAGTAATCTCAATGATTTGCTTATTATTGAGTCGTCTCAGATGGGTTCTGCATGCCCTAGGTGCTCCCTCCACATCACCAAATCGTTCCTTGTTGTCCCTCCAGCGCTCAATGGAGTGCCTTGACACACCAAGAATAGTGCAGATGTCATCACAGAGGTCTGGGTGGTCTAGGAGAAACAGTGCGCGCTCCTTGATGTCCCGGCTGATTTTATGATAGACCATCTTTCTTCAGGAGCGCAAAAACAGGGGTGGGGCACTGGGAATTTTATGTAAGACTTCTATAATATATTACAGTAAGTATAAAGTGATACATCGATTTATGGGGAGGGCCTTGATTTTTTGTGGTTGTTGAGTCAAAAAGTTAAGTGGGTGGTTGGGTCAAGGTGTCTGAAATGGGCCATAGACCCGATCCTTATGCAATATAAAGGCTAATTGTGGGTGCTCACAACCTTGTTTCAGTGATTGCCCAGCATTCTCAAGCATTGGTGGGGCTGTTTCGCAAGGAGGTTCCATAGGGATACCCACACAATGCTCTACTTCATGGTATGCTTCATTCCCATCCTTCTCTGGAGTCCCTGAGGCCTCTGTGTCCAGTGATAGTGAGTAGCATGTTTTCTCCCCAGACTGCGCTTCCTCCTCCTCAGGCACAGCCAGAAGTTTTTCTACAAGGTCCTTGTAATTAGGTAAGGCGATTGTAGAAGTTAGGAGTGCTGAATATTTTTTTCGTCGGGCTAGCCTTAGGTTTTTGCTCAGGAGTCGCTATCTCACTCAAATACAAGCGGCATGGGCCCATGATTTTTCTTATACAATATAGATTTTATTAATGACGTTTTGTAATTTTTAATTGAACAAACAAGTCAAATCCGATTTTTTGGCCAAAAGTGGCTGGCACTTAGAAAATTTTTTGGTCAAGCTCGCTGCAACGGGTTGTATCTGAAATTTTTAAAATGGATTTTATGAGGTGAAATGATTTCTTTATTTCTTCAATTTATAGTCTTGTTGTAAGGCTCAATTCTTGTCATCCTAAAATGCATTATAGTATATACTTATTATTTCACTATTTATCTGTTTATCTAGATATTTATCTAGATATTTAAAAAGGAATTTACGAATGTGAAATGGGTTTTAGTGGCTGTGTGGGAAGAAAAAAAAATAAGCAAGAGGCTGGAGCCAATTGGCAGTCAGGGCTTATGAAATTTAAAGTTCAATGTCTGCCCAGGTGGGATCGGTCTGTTTTTTTATAATATAGATAGGGCGTTGTCCCATTCGATAGCTGCAACTTGTAGGTCCCACAGTGTGTTGAACTGCTGATGGAGAATCTTCTCCTGTACATGTGTCTTCAAGTTTCTTCTGAACTGGTGTGATGGAATCGGTCAATCTGAAGGTTCCCTAAAGGAACCGACACTCGGAGACAAAGAAAGCAGAAATATCTTGAGGCTTGTCTGTGCACCGACGGAAGCGGGGTTCTCCTCTTGTCCACGCACACCGGCGGGAATGTAAAACTCTGTAAGGAAGGGGAGGGAATGGGTACGACGGCTTACGGGCTTGTCGGACCTAATTCCCAAGCAACTGCCCAAAAGCACAATGGGTGCCCAATCTGTCTTGGCGACTATGCGCTCTGACTAGGTACAGTACTATACCACTCACCAAGCCGGACCCCCCAGTGAGCGACGGGCTGCTCGGAGCTCCAATGGGGCCTTTAATATAGCAAATGTATTTAAACATATTTAATATATAATTTGTATTCATTTCCTAGCACCCGCGCTCGTCTGTTCACCCGGAGTGCCCAGTAGACAGCTGAGCCATGGCCTCTGAGTGCTCACCTTGCATTTTTCGGCTGGAAAATGCATGGGAACTTATGATACTTTGTCAGAAGCATAATATAGTATATATGAACATATGGTTCCTTACTGGGAGCCCGATCCTTCTCTTGAGTGGCAGGAGCACTGAAACAAGGGGCTGCCACTACCCATCCATCGCCATCCAGTGCCAATGCCAGCGCGGCTCCCAACAGCTGTAAAGACACGAAAGGAGCTTCTAGAAAAGGAACTCAGCATTCAAAAGGCTGTAGATGAATATTGGGCCACCTGGGAGGATGATAAGCCACTCTCCCAAACTGCCATTGCAGCCAAGCACCACATCGCATTATCAACACTAACAGCACGCATCCGAGGTCGACCTTCAAAACTGGCTTCGGCTAGCCTACAGCAGAAGATTCGTCCCGATGAGGAACAGCTTATTGTCGATTATCTTGAAGAGACAGCGCATCGGGGCTTTCCAGACACTAAGAAGAGATGTGCTAGACGTGCAAATGAGATCCTGCATATGCGATCTGGCATCAAAGATGCAAAAGTCGGCCACCACTGGCTTGGTCGCTTCATGCATCGCCATCATGACAGAGTTCGAAGCTACTGGTCTACTACATTGACAACAGTACAAGGGGGTTCCCTAAACTCAGCCATCGTCAATGATTGGTTCGAACTACTCCAAACCACCATCACAACCTGCAGCATTGAGCAAGATTGCATCTTCGCTATGGATGAAACTTGCTGTTTCCTTGATAGGAGTGTACACAAGACGCGTCATATTGGGTCTACAGGCCAAAAGCAACAGATCGCACTAAGGAATGAGACCAGGGCAACAGCCACCATGATTCCCATCATTTCAGCCAGTGGAAAGGTGTTCCCTCCAACAGTAATCTTCCAAGGGAAGATCCTGAGGGGTAGTTCCACATGGGAGAACCCCCTTGGCGCAGTGTGAGTCCTGCAAATCAAATGTAACACAATGACTGACAGGTTTTTGGCACAGTGTTCGTATGTCAGAGAAGGGTTATATGACAGGGGTCATAGGCAAAGAGTGGATCGAGCATGATTTTGATCCTCCCACTCGTCAGGTTGCCAATGGCCGTGCCAGGCTCCTTATTGTTGATGGACATACCTCCCATTTCACTCGAGCCTTCTTGGAGTATGCAAAGGAAAGCAACATTCATGTGCTCTGCCTCCCTCCACACACAACACATGCACTGCAAAGTGAGTTATGTGTAATTCTGGTGGAAGCATGGCCTAAACATCTCCAATAGCACTGGATGTTGTAGGATTCTCACAATTCAAGCGATATTATCATCAGGATCTGGAGGAGAATGCCCAATTACAAGGGCCAACAATTGGCAAAGGGGGCTTCCTGGCCATGATTGCTGGACCATATCGGCGTGCTTTCACACCTGAGAACATCAAGAGGTCATTTGAGAAGACTGGGACCTGGCCAATTGACCGCTCTCAAATTACAACAGAGATGACTGCACCCTCAGTGGGCATATCAAGCAAGAGTACACCTATTGTGAGCCTCAACAGACCTGTCAAACGTGTAGTAAATCATACTTGAAGCAAATGACCCAATGTGAAACGGGTTGGGGTTTGACAGATCCGGTTACCAACCAATCGAAGTGTGTGACGGTGTGACGGGCGTTGGGATTGTGGCTTGGGGGTGTTGAAATGGCGAGTCGCGAACTTTAGTCATATATCTAAGAAATAATAATTTGATTATAATAAACAATAGTTTATTATGGATAAAAATATTGAAAATGGCCAACAGATTGAGGCTACGTTTGGGGGTGCGGCCAGCGGTTGAAAGGGAGCGTCGACGAACGTAGCGAATAGAATAAAAATTATATTTTATAATTATAAATAAAAATCATTACATATAAAATGGCGTCGGCGACAGTGAGAGCTGCTGGGGCTGCTGAGGCCGCTCACGAGGTGACCAGCTGCGCTGGTGCGTTGCAGGCGAGTCTTCGCGCGTCATATACTTGGATTAAAAGCTAGCTCTTGCGTATCATTACGGTTAGCGGCAGATTTTTACTGGAATAAGGCGGCGAAACGTGCTAACGACTACTCACCTGCATTTCCTAGACTTTTCCAACTCCTTGGTATCAAGTAATCACAGTACTTACAAAATCCTAATGCAGAATAGTCGTTGACGCGTCTTGCCTTTCGCGTCTGCTGGTCGTATGGTTGAGGTAAGCTCCAAGACTGGAGCGGAGTTTGAATGTCACGTTTATGCTTGAATCCCAACACCGTCACACCTCGAATGGTTGGCAACCGGATCTGTCAACCGGACCTGTCGATCTGTCAAACCCCAACTGTTTCACATCAGGTCATTAACCTGAGGTGGTTGTCATTGCGGGAGGCGACGAGTGGGTTGCAGGCTCGGGCTGCAGGCCTGGGCCTAGCTGACACTAGTTACCTTCTTGTTTAGATACATAGTAGCGCCTCTGCTTTTAGCAGATTTTTCATGTACGTAGTTGTTGCCCTGTGGTCGCCACATCATCGCAATGGGGCGCCAGTGAGTGAACAGGTAGGGAACCAGTGTGGGGGTCATGCTCCCCCATATCCGAGACTCTCCTTGATCCGTAGAGTAGTGGTACCCAGGCTGGGCGGCCTTGAAAGAGCGTCGCCCCACCCCCTGGGGACTCAGAACACAGTCGGCGTTGCCACTCTGGCAGCTCCCCTGGGTGCCTGCGGGCATGACCCCCTAGCCGATATGTCCGCTCTGGGGTCACCAGGGGTCACCAGGGTGCTCACTGAAATTTCCGGGAATTTCTTGGTTGCCCATGAGGCATCCTCGAGTTCCACACTGATACCATGCGGCCTCCATGGAGGTCCGCGGACACCCAATGCTGAAGAGAGGGCATGACATAATGTGCCCTTGACAGTGTATTGCCCGGGTGGGGGCCTGGATGCCCATGAACGTCCATGGACCTCCACCCTTGTAACCCATTATGCCATAGTTGGGTGTCCTTGGACGCTCAGCTCTTTGACCTCTCCCTGGCCCTGGCCAGGTGACGTGTAGTGCACAGTCCTAGGCGTACGGATCTGTCGCCGGCCACTGGATATGAGGGTGTGATCGTCTCGGTCAGCATCGGGGGCACCAGTGCTGTTTAGCTTAGCCGTAATAGGGGTGGGATCCCCGCCGCTCTAGGTGTACGGAGTCCTTTAGGTCATGTCGTGGGCCGCAGCCTTATGTGCATAGGCTCTGTAAATCATATAAAATACACGTAAATGCACCTAATAGGTTCGCATGGTGTACCAATTGGTAGGACCCCTTCGGGGATATCCGGTATAAGTGGGAGCCGATGGGAAAGGGCCACTGGAAGGCTGTTGCCACGGGGATATGGGCACTGTGGGCCTCGTGGTTGTCCGGCGTTATAAAACCTGCATTGAAAAGTACCCCCCTGGCAGTGCAATACCACCGAGTAGGACATTTGTATCTGAAGTGTGGAAGCCTTTGGCGTGTTAAGTCGCTGTCCCGGCGAGGATGGCATTGCGGCATATGGACCCCTTGTGCCCTGAGATGTTTCGCCTGATGATAGTTAAATCCGGTGCCTGGTTACTTATCCTTGCCATTTAGGGGTGTGACTCCCCCATCCTTAGAGAGTGCAGGCTTCGGCCATCGCATGGATGGTGTGGGGAGTTTTACCATAATTCGTCTCCATTATCCTTCTCTCACCCTCTGGGAGTGGGTTCTACTCCCGCTGTAAGGTGGAGATAGTGGTGTTGGGCTACGATCCCATGAGGTCTGATTCCCGCACCCAGGTAGGGATGTTAAACGATTTAGGGGCGGTCCGGTACGGTTTGCCCTGTCAGCCGCAGGCAGGGGCCACCAATACCAATGTCAGACTTAGAGGCCCTCTGCAGTTTTAGTGGGTATGGCATCATAAGGCACTCTGCCTAGGCGTTGACCCCCACACTCCCAGCCTCTGAAGCCGGTGTGTGTGTCACATGCTGCTCTCCTTTTGGTTTGCAGTGAAGGCTGTATTGGCGCCTCCAACAGGCAATGGGGTCGTTAAATGATTTCTGCAGGTTCAGAAGGAGGAGAGCTCTAGAGAGCAGGCTGTCCAGTTGAGGGAGTTGTCACATCCGGGTTACAGCCTGTGGGAGCGGATACATGCTTAACTCCCTGGAAACGGACTCTCCCGTTTAGGGGCACCTTTTCACTGGGGAACTCATTGGGGGGCCGGGAGACCATTTCCCCTTATTTGAGTCTAAATTCCTTGAACTGGTGGCAAAACGGCTTCCTTCCTGACAAAAAAAAAAAAAAAAAAAAAGTGGAGAGAAGCAGAGGTTGGACCCAACCACTACTTCCGAGTAGTTCCAACCAGGCAATGTCCTCAACAGGGCAGCAGAAGGTGGTCAGGGTAAGTGACTGGGGGTTACAGATGACCCTGGGCTCTGGCCCCCAGTCGTGGTTGTCATTGTGGAAGGTGAAGAGTGGGTTACTGGCTCAGGCCACGGGCCTGGGCCTGGCTAACTACATTTACCTTCTCATATAGTTACTTAGTTACACTTCCATTTTCTGCAGAATTTTCATGTACATAGTTACTGCCCCCCAGTTGCCACATCATCATGACACAACACGGTAGGAAACCAGTGCAGGGGTCGTGCCCCCCTGTATCCGAGACTCTCTTTGCTCCGTAGGATTAGTGGTACCTAGGCTGGGCGATCCTGAAAAGGTGTTGCCCCACCCCCTAGGGAATCAGAACACAGCGGCAGGATTTTCGCTGTGACTCCCCTGGCTGCCTGCAGGCAGGACTCCTTAGCTGCTACGGCCACTCTGGAGTCACCAGGGGTTACCAGTGATGCCTGCTGAATTTTCTGGAATTTTCCGAAATTTTCCGGAATTTCTTGGAGGCCCATGAGGCTCCCTCAGGAATTCCGCGCCTACCCCATGCGGCCTCCTTGGAGGTCCGTGGATGTCCAGCTGAAGAGGGGGCACGACATACTGTGCCCCTGACAGCATATTGCCCGGGCGGAAGCCATTGGATGCACAAGAGTGTCCATGGACCTCCGCCCATGTACCCCGTTATGCCCGGGTGGGGTCCTTGGACCACCACCCATTCCGGCCTCTCCTCAACCATGGTTGAGTGACGCATAGAGCACGGGCTTGCGGGCCGGGCCGGTTGCACCCACCTACCGGGTATGAGGGTGTGATCGCTCTGGGTGCGCAGGAGGTTGCATAATTATCCGGGACTGGCGTAACTGCCCTCCCTAGTCAGGGATCTTGGGTATGAGGGCATGTTGCGCACTGTGCGCAAGGGGTTTCTAATGGCTGGGGACTGGCTGTAGTGGCCTTCTCTAGCTGGGTCTGCAAGTATGGTGCCGCAGTGATGATGAGTTAACCCCCACCCCCCCCTGGTCGCCTGCTCTAGCCAGGTCTGCAAGTATGGTGCCATGGCAATGATGAGCTGGAGCCCTTTTGCATTCCGCCCAGTGATTGTTAACCCGAGATCCCCGGCGATGATGCGGAAAACTCCCAGTCCCTCCAGGAGCCCCAGGGTGTTTCGCCCAGTGATGCTAAACCAGGTGGTCGGTGATGCCGGACACCACGAGCACGTGACTCCCCTGCCCTTGAGAGTGCTGGCATGGCCACATGGCTGGCGTGGGGAGTTTACCGTTCACGTCGTCCCCATTACCCTTCCTGCACCCTCTGGGAGTGGGTTCTACTCCCATTGTAAGGCGTGGGATAGTGGTCTCTGCTCGAGCTCTCAATGGGCAGATGGTGGAGACACAGGGAGGGACGTTAAACTACTTCTGGGCAGTCTGGTATGGCGCACCCTGTCAGTCGCAGACAGGGGTCATCATCGCCAATGTCGGACAGGAGGCCCCCTGCAGGTTTAGTGGGTATTCCATGGCTGCTCCGGTCATTGGCGACCCCCACACTCCCGGCCTCTGAAGTCTCCGTGGCTTGGGTCTACGGGCCACAAGATCATTGACTGTATTGGCGCCTCCAACAGGCAACGGGGTCTTAAACCAGATTCCTGTGGGTGACAGTAGGGAGAGTTCTAGAGAACAGGCAGTGCCAGATGATGGGGCGCCACTCCATAGAACTGTCATGTGCAGGGGCTGGGAGACCACTTCCCCTCTCCGGCTTTTCATGGTTTCGGTGGCAGAGCCGCCTCCCTGACCCACCAAAAAAAAAAAAAAAAAAAAAAAAAAGTGGAGAGAAGCAGAGGC
>Ga0307515_10020201_pt1 | contig 11904 bp, 20 predicted proteins | sample 17_EM_MG_FD_194513 | JGI IMG/M metagenome (GOLD analysis project Ga0307515, IMG submission 194513) | Populus trichocarpa ectomycorrhiza microbial communities from riparian zone in the Pacific Northwest, United States - 17_EM | ecosystem: Host-associated > Plants > Roots > Unclassified | place...
GGTTGTCAGCCAATAAAAATCCTCCTTAGAGGTACGTACCACAAGTCAACCAATGAGAATGATTCGAGCCGACAAAGCATGTGTATATATATTAGATATACACATGGTTTGTCGGGTCGAAGCATTCTCATTGGTTGATGGTGGTACGTACCATCTTACTGTGGCAAATTACAGAATGCTCATTGGTTGGCAGATGGTCTTTTTCGGTCATGATTAGTGAACTGTGGCACTTTGCTTGAGTGTGGCTCTTATAATAATAGCTATTGGTCAGCAATCCGAGCTGGCTAGACGCAATCTGGGTGGGCTGGCTGTTGATGTGAATGAGTGAGTTGATTGTAGGTACAAGAGAGACGGACAAAGGTGCGTCTTAAATATGATGAGCATGAGGGCGAGCATCGTGTGGAGTCTAAAAGGGCAGTCATGGCGTGAAGTCTAATGAGACAGTCACGATCATGAACCTTAGGGCTTCCAGCAACACTCCCCCCTCTTGCTATACTCCGTGAAGCAAGAACTAAACAAATGTGAGTACCAAACATGATCGAAGCATCCAGATAAACAAATGATAGCAAGCGTATGTGCGCTGCATGTAATTCCCATAGTAGCCTCCTCAAAAACCCTGCTCGTGAGAGGTGACTGTGTGAGCAGCGAAATGAGTACTACCGTAGCCTGTGGATGGCCATCCATAAACAAACAAATGCATGAAGCAGTCTTAAACAAATATTCCATCGAATTCCACCTCGTTCTCATATCTGCATTACCACAGTCCCATTCCATTCGTGAATGTCGTGTGCGTCTCTTTGGTTAGTGGCTTCGTGAGAATATCGGCCACAATGTCGTTTGTGTGTACATAGAAGTAGTCTATGATTTTGCGAGCATGCAGATGTCGACTATTATGGTAGCACACATCGATGTGCTTCGTTCTGGCCTTGATCACTCCGGTTGTGATATGTGTGAGAGCACCCTGATTGTCACAGTAGATCGGTAGCGGGGATGCGTCGCTCAGAGAGCCGTGAATATCTCTCTGCAATTGTAGCAGCCATCTCGCTTCTCGGGAGGCTTCGGAGGAGGCCATGTATTTGGCTTCGAGTGTTGATAGGGTGATGAGGTCTTACTTCCGAGACTGCCATGATATGGCGCCACCATCGTGACACGTAAGAAAGACGTGTCCACCTTGAGACTTGCGGACGGTGCTATCGCTGGCCCAATTAGAGACCCTAAATCTGACGACGCCGTAGTTGCCATTGCCGCTGCCGTTGCTGTTGCCGTTGAAGTGCTGTCGAAAGTATGCTGTTGCATTGAGATACTGGAGCACTATATTTGCAGCGATCAAATGGCTGGTGAATGGACGGTGTGGTGGAACGACAGAGCTAGAAAGCAGAGAACCCATCGTCTAGACCCCGCCGCACCTTTCGCGGCATCCAAAAGCAATTCGTGGGAAAGAGCGGTTCTGGCTCAAGGAGCGTAGAAAGAGGGTGAGAAGGTATGATACTACCCGGCCGTGAGGATCCACGGAATCTCGGACAGAGCGAGTGAGAGCAACAGCGGGGATCAATAGAGTGTCTGATTCGTATATGATAGGATGATGTGAAATCTATCTACTCCGGGGTCTCCCAAATATATACTCCCCGTCGCACAGCCCATCTCCGTTACCCCTGCATCTCCGTATGCCGCCGTCGCCGAGCCCATCTCCATCATCCTTGTATCTCCGTACACCCGCCGTAGCTCAGTCCTCTGCCAAGCTGAGTAGCGGTGGTGGTGAGAACCGGATTTTCCCGCCACAACGGGAATTGTATCGGCAGAGAGCAGCGATTGCGTATGACAAATCTGGCTGTGATATAAGTGCTGGGTACATCGGTGATCCGACGATCGCATGATAGTGCTTGACACTCTCCTTGTCGAGTTCTTCCTCCCCCTGATCGTCGGCAATGTCAAGTTCGATATTTAGAACCATGGGAGTCGAGATTTCGTGAGCATTCTGCATGTGGAATCGCTTGAGGATTGTGGTTATGAAGGTTTTCTGGCCAAGACTAATGCCATGATCGTCGTTACGGGGAGAATTGCCATGCTGGGCTGTGGTTCCTGATGTTGTATTTCTCTGAGAGCTTCACATTGACCTCGATCACTGCTTTGTTGGCAGACTCCATATGCACGTAAATCCTGGAGATATCGTCATGGTAGAGGAGGATGAGAATGCAATCGCAGAGGTGTGGTGCTTGATGTGCGCGTGCATCAAGGCCTTCTAACTAGCATCTATATGATGTATGTTCCATCCACATCTTCCGATCAGAGAGATGAGATATCGAAGGTAGTTAGCTTTCTGACAGGAGCGTAAGTCTCACCGAAAGCTGTCTGCTCATAGCCTTTAATACCTCGGTGTACCTTGTATCATATAGACATGCAATTGTTTTGGTTTCTTCAGTATTCCTGTAGTGGGCCTGCCATAGCTTCTGCATATGTCAATGGGTCTCCATTGATGGTAGTTGATGCCAGCATCAATGCTATCAAAGCTTCGGCCTTGACTTCTCGTAACACGAGTTGTGGTCAATGATGGTAGTGGTAGCCTTGGTGTTGACTTCTTGGTAATGGCTGTGGGCAGTGTGATTCTCGCGGCGGAGACGTCGGCTGTGCTCAATGTGTTGTCTCGATGCTGGTGGCTCGCGCGTGCTATGATCACAACTCTGTGCAAGGATGATTGTATCCCTCTCATCAGGAGGATATGATCTCGAACCTGTACATGCAGGAAGACTTCGATGAGTATGGTCATCGGGCAGATTGCAATGGACATCTGTGACTTCATCAATGTGGCTGTGATCACCTCTGGGGCCTTCACCCGTTCCACTGATATCTTTGGGACGGCCATGGAGAAGTCCATCTCCACCCATTCCAATTGCAGTGTTCTGTGCTCAGAGAAGTCCATCTCTATCTCTAGTGTCTTGCATGCGGAGAAGTCCATCTCCAGTATGAAGTTCCTCAATGTATTCTGCATCTTCTGGCAGTCCAAAAATATCAATTCCGTCTGTGGTGCATGAAACGTATGCATGCTGCTCTTTATCAAAGATGGCCTCCGACTGTGCGTGTACTACGTGAAAATCTGGGTCCCTAATTCTCTATAATGTCATTGACTCATGGGTGTAGCCTACCACCATGCAGGACTTTTTATAGAGGACCGAATTTACTTCGGTGCTGTTCTTCCAGAATGAGCTTGTTCACATAGCATCCGAATCGGCTCAGGTGGTGAAGAGGGGCCATATATAGTAACTTGTTGTCAGCTTCATCGTGAGCGGGCTTGCCAAGGCATGGAGCATCTCGTATGGAGCTTCGTATGGTGCATTGTAGCCATCTCGGTCATCTGGTTTCGTCAGGCCTTCGTCCGGAGATCGCTGATGGGGGTAGACTGCGATGTTGACAGCTTCTCCCCAAAACTGGATGGGTGCCTGGGAGTCAATCATCATAGCTCGAGCCTTCCCGGTGATGGTACGGATCATTCCCTCAGCGACCCCGTTCTTATGGTGAGAGTAAGGCGGGCGTGGTTCATATGTTGTGCCGTTGGCAGTGAGCACCAAGCGGAAGGTCTTGCAATCGAACTCTCCTCGGCCATTATCGCATCGGAATCACTTATCTGGCAGCATCCATACGAATGTGAAGCGCGTATAGTCGTCAACGAATAGTATGAAATGCTTGTTGCCACCGAAGGTGGGAGTAGAGAATGGACCGCATACATCTGAGCGTACGAGCTCAAAGGGCTTTGAAGTCCGCTTGACCTTGACTCGAATGAACTTTTGCTTGTTCTTAGCCTGGCTGCACACGGTGCACATTGAATCATCGTTCGTGTATTCGGGGATGAGAGATCGCCCGGAGGTGGGGTGCATGTGGGCAAAGCGGCAATGCGATAGTCTTGACTGTGAGATAGTGAGAGCCTTTCGAGTGGACTTTGACTTAGTGGCGGCGATTTGTGGGCTTGTGAAGGTAGATGTAGGTGCACTCAGAGGTGCGTTCGGAAGTGCATTTGGAAGTAGGCTTGTGGATGAGATGCTAGGTTGGCTTGTTACGGAAGATGTAGGTGTGCTCGGGGGTGTTCTAGGAACTGTGATCGGAGGTGTGCCTAGAAGCCCATCCAAGGTTGATGCTGTATGTGCACATGCAGTGCTAGATATGCAGTAGAGGTTGTTGAAAGCAAAAGAGAAAGTGTGAAGAAGCTCAATTGTCTGTCGATCCAAAGAGAAGGAAAACTATGGACTTATATATAAAAGAGAGAGAAGGAAAACCCAATGCCGACTGCCAAAGCCAGAGCCCAATGCCGAGTACCAGTGCCGAACTCTCCTCCTCGCCATGGGGGCAGGCGAGGCCGATGGGGGCAGGCGAGACTGGTGGGGGCAGGCAAGACTGGTGGTGGCAGGCGAGGCTGGTGGGGGCAGGCGAGGCTGGTAGGGGCAGGCGAGGCTGGTGGGGGCAGGCGAAGCCAATGGGGGTTGTAAGCCACCGGCTTCATGCCCGAGCCCGCCAGCACCAAACACTAGGGAAGCCACCGGGCCAAATCCCTAGTCAACACTCCCCCTTTGGCCCAAGGCTTTCCAGACAAAATGAAACAAAACCAAAGAAACAAACAAAAGCCTGAGATCCTCCTCCGAGTTCCAAATCCCATTAAATCCAAAGAAAACCCAAGCATACAGTGTAAATCCAAACGCACAATCTAAAACAAAGAAAATCCAAAAGTCCTGCCCGTGATCCTATCCGAGTCCAACGTCCTCCACAAATCCACCGAGCTTACTCCCCCACAGGCCTTAGTAGTAAGCAACGTGGCACTCTAAAAGAGGTACGACTTGGAATCAATTGCAAAGGTCGAGGTTAGATTAGCCTCACTTTTAACCTTCTGATCCGCATATGATGCCCACTTGTCCCTATTCATGCAGTTCACAATCTTATGTCCATTCTCGCCGCACCCATAGCACACAATACCCGTCCTGTGGCTGGTCTGACCAGGTTGCCGACCGCGGCCTTGTTTTGTCACAAATACGGCGGAGTCGGGATCGATACCACTATCTCGGCGGAGGGTGACCTCGAACGATTGCAAGTGCGTGATGATATTTGCTGTAGTGTCTGCTTTCCCACTGAGCTCCAAGGAGGTCTTGAACATCTTCCATTCATCTGATTTCGGGAGGTTCGATAGGATATAGAATTTTCACAAATTGTCATCAATCATAACATCGCAAATCGCCAGATCTCCGATGATCGCATCCTGAGCTGATATCCACTCTGCGACTGACGAGTAAGATTCAAGGTTGCACAATACCAGCTTCTCTAGCTCGTGCGGGCCATTGAGCTTGACCATCTTCTCAAGACCTGCATTGATTTTATCCCAGAGCTCTTTCGGTTTCTTGTATTCTCGGTATCACAGTTGCATAGTTGGTTCCATCATGCCAGTGATCTGTCCAGATGCTTTGTCGTTGTTCATCAGCCACAGCTCCCAGTCCCTCAGAAAGCTATTGAAGCGTGATAGGTATGCCGGTTCAGTTAATTTGGGTTCAAAGTTATAGTCAGAGTCTCGGGGGTCATGAGCCACTTTGGGAGTAGTTGGGGTTTCGCCAGATGTCGATGGTATAATCGGAGGCCTCGGAACACGCATCTCACCGGTAACAAACTTCCAAAGCCCATGCCGGAATAGGACGGTTTCCGCTTCGATGGTCCACTGACGATAATTCCACTCATTGAGTTTGCTAACCGTGCCAGTCATCATGGCGGGTAGTCTTCGCACAGTCGACTGGTGGAAGTCGTCAAGGAGTCTACCAAAGACGGGTCGTCGTCACCAAGTTGACGGAAGGTCGTCACACAGTCGACCAACCAGGGTTGTGGTCACTAAGTCGACAAATGATCGCCACGCAGTCGACCGAAAGGGTTGTCGTCACCAAGTCGACAAGAGGTCGTCACACAGTCGACCGAAGGGGGTTGCCGTCACCAAGTCAGCAAGAAGGGGATGTCGTCACGAAGTTGACAAGAGGTCATCACACAGTCGACCGAAGGGGTTGCCGTCACCAAGTCAGAAGAACGTTGTCACACAGTTGACCAATGGGGTTGCCATCACCAAGTCGGCAAGAAGAGGATGTCATCACCAAGTCGACAAGAGGTCCTCACACAGTCGACCGAAGGTGCAGGGACACCAAGTCAACCCAGGAGTGGCGACACCGAGTCAACCCAGGAGCGGGGACACCAGGTCAACCCACAGAAAAAGGGGAGGGGACACCAAGTCAACCCACGGAAAAGTCGCAGGGCGTATCAACTGATCGACGAGGTCGATTAGAAGGGAAACCCCGGGCTCATAACCTGTTGAAAGCAAAAGAGAAAGTGTCAAGAAGCTCAATTGTCTGTCGATCCAAAGAGAAGGAAAACTATGGACTTATATATAAAAGAGAGAGAAGGAAAACCCAATGCCGACTGCCAAAGCCAGAGCCCAATGTTGAAATAGTGATGCTAGAGAAGCTTGATTGTATTCTATCTAAGAGGGCCACAAGGCCAGTATATATATGAACGTACCAGTCCGGCTGAATGCCATCAGCTCGTACCAGAGTCAACAGTCATCTCCGGCCATACGAGACACCTCCGTCTCCGGCCATAGAAGACATCTCCGTCTCTGGCCATACAAGACATCTCCATCTCCGACTGTACAAGACATCTCCGCCTCCGGCTGAGACCTGTATATGCAATACTCCCCCCTCTTGTTATACACCGTAGAGCAAGAAACAAAATGAAAAGAATGAAACAAAGTGATTCTCATAACAGCCTCCTTAAAACCCTGCGAGAGTGAGCAGGGAAAGAGTACTGTCGTAGCCTGAGGATGGCCATCCATTAAGAAACAAAGAAATCCACGTGCCCAAAAAGAAAAGTGAAAACCATCTTTAAACCAACCTTGAATCGACATCTCCATTACCATAACCCCTTTGCCTTTGTAAATTTCTCGTGCTTATTCTTCGTCAAGGCCTTCGTTAGTACATCTGCCACATTCTCGTTTGTATGCACGTAGGAGTATTCAACTATCCTGTGGGCATGGAGATCTCGACTATTGTGATAGCAAACGTCGATATGCTTTGTGCGTGCGTTTATGATTCCAGTTGTGATGTGACTAAGTGCGCCCTGATTGTCGCAATTGATAGGGAGCGGTGATGTGTCTTTGCCGTGAATATCTCGGTGGAGCTGGAGCAGCCATTTCGCTTCACGGGAGCCCTCGGAGCAGGCGATGTATTCGGCTTTGAGAGTTGACATAGCGATGAGATCTAGCTTTCGCGACTGCCATGAGACAGCTCCATTGCTGAGAAGGAATACATGACCTCCTTGAGATTTGTGGTCGGCACTATCATTGGCCCAATCGGAGTCTGTGTAGCCAGTGAGTTGATCATTGCTGTTAGTGCTGCTGCTGCTGCTGCTAAAGTGCAGTCCAAAGTTGGCTGTGGATTTGAGATACTGGAGGACTCTTTTGGCGGCGGTGAGATGGCTGGTGAAAGGGCGGGAATTGTATTGGCAAAGTGCAGCGACTGCGAATGGGATATCAGGCCGAGTTGCAAGTGCTGCGTACATCAATGAGCCGACGATTGCCTGATATCCTTTGATATCTTTTAGTTCTTTCTCCCCCTGATCCTCGGCCAGATCTAGCGTTACAATAGGATCCATTGGAGTTGATACATCGTGAGCATTCTGCATGTTGAATCGTTTGAGAATCGTGGTGATGAAGGCCTTCTGGCCAAGACTGATGCCGGTGCCGGTTCCGTTTTCCTCGCGGTGGATTTCAATGCCGAGGAATTGGCGTGACAGGCCGAGATTGGTGATCTTGTATTTTTCCGAGAGCCTGGCCTTAACTTCGATCGCAGCATCAGTAGCGTCTTTTGGGTACAACATTGAGATATCGTCAACGCACAGAAGCATCGAAATACCATCGCTGCGGAGATAGAGGTTGGGGTCGGCCTGGGACTGTGTGAACTCGAGAAAGAGCAAGAAGGTCTGTATATCGTTGTGCCAAAGTCGTGGTGCTTGTTTGAGACCGTAAAGTGCATTCTTTAGTCGAACAATGATCGTGGGTGTGTTGAGACCTTCCGGCCAGCCCTCAGGCAGGGGCATATAGATATCATCCTCATCGACCTCGGGATTGAGAAAGGCAGTGACCACATGCAAATGATCGATGTTCCAGCCATATATTGCGACCAGGGAGATGAGATACCGAAAGGTGGTGAGTGTTCCGACTGGGGCATAAGTTTCCCCGAAGTCTGTTTGTTCGTAGCCTTTAATTACTAGGCGTGCTTTGTATCATATGGTGCCGTCTGGATTGTGTTTCGTCTTGTAGACCCATTTGGAGCTGATTGGCTTGACTCGCAATTGCCTTGCTTCCCGGGAGTTGATAGTTGTGAATGTGTTCTTGAGCAGGATCGATGTGCATTCCTCTTCCATTGCTCGTTTCCAGTCGTCTCGTTGTGCGCTGTCCATGGCCTCCGCGTATGTGAATGGATCGCTGTTGATGGACGTTGATGCTAGAGCCTTTGCCATGATAATTAGTGCATTTGTGGAGATCTTAACCTGACTTCTCGTGACACGATTCGTGCGTGGTGGCTGTCGTTGGCATGACTGCTTGGTCATGTCCGCCATTCGGCGGGCTTTGTCATTTTCGCGGCGGAGATGTCGATCGTGGATGACGGTTACTCTGGACACCGGTGGTGCATCTTCCTCGTCAGGAGGACGTGATATCGCACCTGATCTTGCAGGGAGACTTCGACGGTTGTCAGCGTCGGGCAGATTGTGGTCTGTATCATCGTCAGTACAGTCATGATCACCACTTCCATGGCCTTCACCTGTTTGACTGGTTCCTGCGTGGTCATGGAGAAGTCCATCTCCGCCCATTTCATAGTCTTGTGCTTGGAGAAATCCATCTCCACTGTCGATTTCCTTGATATATTCCGTCTCTTCTGGTAGCTCAAAGATGTCTGTCTGGTCTCCTTGTAGGCATGAAGCATGGGCGTTCCTTTCATCGTCAAAAATGACATCGGACTGTAATCTTACTACTTGGAATGCTGGGTCCCATATTCTCCAAAGTGTAGTCGAATCGTGCACGTAACCGACCATCATACATGGCTTGGATCTTGGGCTGAATTTTCCATGGCGTTGCGGCTCGGGGATAAGTCAACTGGCGTAGCAGCCGAATCGCCGAAGGTGGTGGAGAGGAGCTTTGTACGAGATTTCATTGCCATCATTGTCGTGAGAGGGCTTGCCAAATGCTTGCAGCATCTCATATGGAGTTGGATATGGTGCGTGATAGCCGTCGTGGTTGTCTCTTTTTGTTAGGCCTTCGTTTGGAGTTCACTGGTGGAGGTAGACTGCGGTATTGACTGCTTCTCCCCAAAAGACAAGTGGTGCCTGGGAGTCAATCATCATAGATCGTACTTTCTCGGTGATGGTCTGGATCATGCGTTATGCAACCCCATTCTTATGGTGAGCGTACGGAGGACATGGTTCGTATGTTGTGCCACGAGCAGCAAGCACCAGTCGGAAGGTCTTGTTGTTGTATTCTCCGCGGCCATTATCGCACCGAAATCGTTTCACTTCGTATCCCATGGAGTCAACTCGGGCCCGAAATGATTGGTAGGCTGAGGTGCATGTTTTCGACTTCTTATCTGGAAGGACCCAGACAGAAGTGTAGCGTGTGTAATCGTCGATGAATAGGATATAGTAGCGATGGCCAGCGGAGGTGGGCGTGGAGAATGGTCCACACCCATCTGAATGTACGAGTTCAAATGGCTTTGTAGTGCGCTTGGTCTTGACTTTGATGATCTTCTGCTTGTGCTTGGCCTGGATGCATGCGGTGCACATTGAGTCGTCTTTTGTATATCCATCAATTAGAGATCGTAGGGTAGCAGGATTAATGTGGGCTAGACGGCGATGCCACAGTCGTGATTCTGAGATTGTGAGAGGCTTCCGGGTGGGCATTGGAGATTCGGTGGCAGATGGACATGGAGATACGGTGCTGGCTGCACTTGGAGAGGCGGTGTGGAGTGGGTTTGTAGTAGGCTCGGTGGAGTGCGCAATTAATGGTATGGTGGTGTGTGCGCTCGATGATGGTACGGTGGTATGTGTGCTCGATGATGGTACGGTTATGTGTGCGTTCGATGATGGTCTTTTTCTCTTCTTCTTTCTCGAAGTGGTCTTGGTAGACATGCTTGGTACTGTCGAAGTGAGTGCAGTTCCTGGAGATATGATATAGAGATCATTGACTCGATTGCCTGTGATTGTAATTGATGGAGATGATATGGAGCACTTGCCACGTCCAAATGTGGATGTGTATCCGGCTGTGCCCAATTGATTAATGGAGAGAAGGGAGAGCCGGAACGTAGGCGTGTATAGGGCATTGACGTCGTATTCCTGTGAGACGTTACCGAGTCCATGGTGGCTTACTGTAACTTTGTTATCGTCTCCGAGTTCAATGACTAAAGGCTGACGAAGTTTCTTTATTAAATTGAATCTGGTGCGGTCATTGCACATATGGTGAGATGCTCCGGAATCGATGACCCATGCAGCTGGAGCGGAGGCTGCAGTGAGTGCGGTTGCATTTTCGGCTAGTCAGATCAGGTCGCGATCTCCTGCTGTAGCAAGTGACGCAGATGCTGTGCCGATATTGAGTTTGCTGCGTTGATCCCAGGCACGTTTGAAGTGGATGCAGTCGGCCTTGAAGTGTCCTGGGAGACTGCAGTGGTAGCATGTTCATTCGTCGTTCTTGGAGGTGTTTGTATTGCCGTTGTTGGTGTCGTTTTCAGTTCGTTTTCTCCTTCCGCATGTTTCAGTGGTATGGTTGTCCATTTTGCAGTATGTGCACTTGTGCTTCAGGCATCCGTTTCCTCGTCCACCTCCTCGTCCGCTACCTCGTCCACCTCCTCGTCTGCTACCTCGTCCGCCACCTCGTCCGCAGCGGCCATGGCCACGATTTCCACCACGGGAGTATAGGGCTGCTCCGGTAGATGCATCTCCGATTTCCTTAGTTAGGGTCGTTCGCTCGGCATATTCGCGGATCGCATTCATACACTGCTGGGCCATGGGAGCGGGGATTCACTGTTCAAGGATTTGGATGGTCGTTTCATATGAATTAGATAGGGTAGTGAAGATAAGTGTTTTCATGGCGTCATCGGTGATATTTTCGGTGGTGCCGATTAGCTTCTTGCGGAAGGCGATTAGTTTGGTAAAGTACTGGGTGACCGTTTCGTCGGTCGATGGTCGAGAGGCGGTGAACTTCCGCAGGACTTGGGTGCAGCCAAGTTTCATGGAGGCATTGTCATGTCGGTCCCTAAGTGCTTCTCACATTTCCATGGGGTCGTCAATATCGTCGATGAGTGGAAGGTGTTCGTCGCAGCATCCGAGGTGTATTTGTGCTAGTGCTTTATTGGCTTGGTGATGCCAGCTTTCTTGTAGAGGGCGTAGGGCGACGCCGTTGCCGACAGGGAGGAGTTCGACACTGGTGACGATATTGTAGGCTTTCTTGGCGATGAGGACTCGGCAGATCTTTTGCTTCCAGACAGGGTAGTTTTCCTCGGTCAGCTTGGGCACATTGCCATGATCGGTCTTGAATGTTTCGTTTGACATGTTTTTTAGAATGGAGGAGGTTAGGAAGGTGACGATGTAGAGTGATGGATTGTGGTGGTGTTGCGGCTAATGAGCAGTGATGTGAGTGGGTTAGGGTTTTTGAGGCTCTTAATTGTAAGATATAAATAGAGTATTTTTGGAGTAGAGATTGTAGCGGGCGCCGGGCTCATAACCTGTTGAAATAGTGATGCTAGAGAAGCTTGATTGTATTCTATCTAAGAGGGCCACAAGGCCAGTATATATATGAACGTACCAGTACGGCTGAATGCCATCAGCTCGTACCAGAGTCAACAGTCATCT
>Ga0307515_10020202_pt1 | contig 11904 bp, 2 predicted proteins | sample 17_EM_MG_FD_194513 | JGI IMG/M metagenome (GOLD analysis project Ga0307515, IMG submission 194513) | Populus trichocarpa ectomycorrhiza microbial communities from riparian zone in the Pacific Northwest, United States - 17_EM | ecosystem: Host-associated > Plants > Roots > Unclassified | place...
CAGTATGCCGCACCGCATTATTGAATACGGCAGTATGCCGCACCTTAGTCGATACCATACGCTACACGTTGTAGTGCGCGGAATGCGCATTTGGCCGCCAAATGCTGCCAAATGCTGCAAAAATGCTGGTAAATTTTTTCCTGACGTTTAGGAGCGCGGGGTAAGACTAGTATAAGAGCGTTTATAGCGATTAGAGTGCTCCTAGGCGAGATATACTTAGCTTAGTATAATTTTAAGTCGTTTTTTTAGGTGCTATTCTAGATATATATTTACTATAATAGACCTAATAAAAAAGGTAATGTTGTTAATAGGTTTAATAAGTAGAATTCTATAGATATAGAAGAGCTAGCTAAGATAAAGAAAGGAGAAGTAGATAATGAAGGGGATTTTCTTAAGAGTGCAGACGATAACTTTTTACTATACTATCAGCCACTAATCCCTTAGGTTAACAGATTACGGAAGGTAGTATTTTTAGGCGGTGGGAGACGAAAGGGAAAGGATAAAAAACTTCCTTTTTAAATAAAGGAGGTACTTTAGAAAGTAAGGAAGGATCTAAAGGTACTAGTAGAGTAGATAGAATAATATTTTATTGTCTTATACTCTTCTATATATAAGTGAAGTTTTATAGAGATTTGGGCGGTAAAAGCTAGGTAGTAGCTTTAGTTAAAACGTATATAAAATAGTATAGGGCGAGCGAACTGTTCTGTAGTTAATATATTATTTCTACTTATTTATACGCCACTAGATATACGATTACACCTAAGTTTACTATAAGTGTACTAATCTCTAATATATGGTAAAAGCTTAGTATATAAAATACTATAAGACCTAAAAAAGATACCTAATAAATGTGGCTAATAGATGGTTTCTTTTAGGTAATCGTAAAGAAATATGGTAAAGATACTAGTAAAAACCATAGCAAAAGCCTGGCTAGTTATTGAGATTACCGTATGGTCTTACGCAGCTTAAATTTAAACGGGTCGAGTGCGGCGTAATATTTAAGAACATTAGGCAGAAAATATAGGAGGGAGGCTTTTTAAAATGGCTTTTAGAATCTAGTTTCCTTATATAGGTATAGGCCTGCTCTAGGAATACTTAGTACCTTTTATAAGCTTTATTTTTCTATAAGTAGATAAAATATAGCCCTGTGTAAATTGGGGATATAGTAATTTATTAAGCCCTTCTTAATAGAAATTGTATTATATTGGGACTACTAGTTATTAAAACCCTAGGTTAAAAGTAATATTTTTTTAAGTATTTACCCCTAAGTAAATAAGAACTATAGATTTATAGGCGAACACTGCCGCTTTTAAAGGCCTATACGTTAACGTCGCCTATAAAAGTATAGTTCCTATCGCCGTTTTATTTTTAGCTTTAACTACTATTCCTCTTCTATAGCTTTATGCCGTCTATACTACCTATACCGCTAGTTCTTTTCTATTCCTTCTACAGTTTTAGATATCCTTTAATAGTAAAACTATATATAAACCACACCCCTTTATTTTAATTTAAATACTACTGCTAATAATATAAAAGATATTACTACGCCTTTAACTATAGCAAGCTTAAACATTCCTTCCTTACAGCAATATATAATGCTTAAAGGGCTTTACTAAAATCCTTTATGTTAGGTAAGATAGAGCCCCAACTAGCGATATAAATTACCTTATACCTTTTAGCTTAGTATATATTAGTAAGTTAGTCCTTTATAACTAACAGGATTAGGCAATTATATTTTAGGCTACTACGGCTAATTAAGCCGCCGTTTAATAATCTATAAGGATTAACTTATAGGATCCTTATTACGGTAAGCAACTCCGGCATTTAGCTCTACGCACTACTGTCACGCTAGCGCTTTCCCTACTTAAGATAGTTATGCAGTAAAAAACCTAGGTTAGTAGCGCAATTTAACTTTTAAATCGGACAGCATTATCTTCTAATCGCTTTGGCGTCTTAAGTTATACGCTTACGTTAGCGAGCGGAGCTACCCGACATATTATAAGCTGTAAGGATAAAGCCTAAGTAAAGTCTCCTTATGGGTATAGCAATTATACAATCTAGACCTTTTAATAGTAGCACTACTGTATAGTATAGGGAGTGTTAGGGAGTAAGTACGGATAACCCGTTTCTACTATAGACTATAAGATAAAATAGCAAAGTTTAAGCAACCCCTTAAAGCTATCCTATACCCAAGGCCGTTGGCTAAATCGCTATAATGGTGCTGTAAGGCGCTAAGATAAGAATTTTCTCTTAGGTTGCGGTAGATTCTGTATTTTGTCGTATTAAGGCGAGTGGGGTTAATAGCTAGTATATTAAGGCTAGAATCTAAACTAGTCTACGAGCTAATAAGCTATAAGATAGCTAAGTTCCGGTGCGATAGAGTCTCTTTAATAGTAGAGTGAGTCCTTAAGGAATTCTAAGGCAGTAGGCTTAATTAGGCGACGATTAAGTAGGTAGCAGACGTGTTAGTAATATAGTAATTATACTAGAGAGCTCCGCTCGACACTACTAGGCCTAACTATATAACAATAGAGTAGGTAGTAGGTGTGTTAATTACATAGCAATCTCTAGAGAGCCCCGCCCGCTACTATTAAGTTTAATTATATGATAATAAAGTAGGCGGTAGGCAAGTTAATCCTATAGCGGTTATACTAGAGAGCTCCGCTTACCACTACGGATACGGCATCCTTTATTTATATATTGCTAACTTTTAGGTATATAGGCGACCTAATATATAGAGCTAGAAGTATTTATAAGACTCTAGTCGCTACCTATCTGCTACTAGCGTATACCGCATAAATATTAACTTAATAGTAGATCTGTAAGCTAGAGCGCTAGGTCTAAGGGACACTTAAGCCGTATAATAGACTATAGTATATAAGATTAAATTTAAACCTAGTATATAGCGCCTTTACCTCTATAATATTTCACTTAAATAACAAACGTCGCCACTAATATGCTTATCTCTAAAGTATAAGTATTAGTGGCTAGAGGCTGTATATAGCATCTAGTAAGTCTATCCATATTAGCAAGCCCTAAAAAGGCGATTCTAAACCATTACCTTAAACTATAAGATATAAAGCTTCTGCTTTCGCTAGCAGTTTTTAAGCATTACCTCCTTATAGTGTATATCTTTTATTTACTAGAATGCATTCTATACTAGAGTCTAGGACTATAAGCCCTAATTATATATTTAATGCTATAGGTTAGGCCTAAGGACCCTAACCTCTACTCTGACCTATAAACTATATATTAATAACTTTATAGAGGCCCTTACAAACATACAGAGCGAAAGTCTTAATCATCCCGCCTTTAATCCCAATAGTAAGACCGATAGTCTTAATTTACTAGAATGCAGTAGCCTAGGGACTATAGTTAGATCTAATAATAACAATCCTCCTAAAACAAAGCGAGAACTATAGTTAAAGAAGTTCGCCAAGCTTAACCCTTTAATCTATCCTAAGGAGACGACTTTACAATACCTAATAAATGCTAAGCTTTATTTATTACCTAACGCTCTATCTTCTCGCTCTTTAGTAGAGCTAATAATTATATAAGGATGTTTTACTTAGGCCGGAACTATTACCGTTAGAAATCGAATGTATAACTAGTACCTCTCGCCTATAGAAAACTATTTAACCTTATTGTATAGAAGCCCTCTACCCATATTATCCTAAAAACCAATTTCCTATTTACGCGCATTATTAGGTTTACCCCGACGAATAAAATAAGCATTTATAAAAAAGGATAATAATAAGCTAATTTTATTAAGGAGCAATAACGTCCGGTAGAAGGATATTATAAAGGAATTTCCAAATTAAACTTAGGCAAGTTTATAGGTCCACTATTACGCTTAGTTAATAGAGAAGGTAAAGAAGACTAAGGATGCTAAGGGGCCTAATATATTTGATATTAAAAAGGCAATACAGTAGCAACCGTTTATAGTTATACCCTAGTATCCGCGAAATAAAATATACCTTTTTTTAACTAACTAATGCTATATCTTAATAACTTGGCTCTATTTAGTTATAGGCCTTTAGTAGAGTTATATCTCTTAGCGCTATCTAATTCCCAGCTAAAGTATTTAACTAAAGTACTCTACGAACGATAGAATACTTTAGTAGTAACTCTACCCGTACTAGCATGTTGTCCTCTTTTATATTACTATATATTTGACCGTCTAATCCCTTATATACTATATTAACAGTATTATAAATTAGTTACTGGCTAATAAAGCACCTCTTTTTAAGTGTAGGTGTGCAGTACTAACATTTATAGATATGTTCTTTAAGTAGGTCTAGTATTAATATCTCTAATATAGAGAGTTGCCGATAATAAGATATCGTAGGCGAGGTAGGGAAGTGTACGGATCTTAGTAAAGTCATTTCTTATATAGAACTTTTAAAAGTTCCTAAGCTATATAGTAAAAAAAGAACTGGGGTATAGGCTATTATAAAGGCTACTAGGCGACTTAAGGTGTCTAGTGTAAGCTAAGTAAGCGCCTAGGGTAATTTAGATAAGCGCCTAGGGTAAGCTAAATAAGCGCCTAGGGTAAGCGCCTAGGGTAAGCTAGGTAAGTATTTAGCGTAAATGAGTAAGCTGCTAGCTAAGTAAAAGGCGAGCTATGGCTTTATCTAGATTAAACCCGAGGCATATTTCTATAAGTTGCACTTTTAGCTATTTAACGCATCTTTAATTAAGTTTATTATTTACTTTAGAGATTATATTTCTGCTAATTATACTCTATTTTATTAAAGCACCTAATAACTAGTTAACCTATTTATCTATATTATTTAGTCTCTCCTTAATCTTAAGGACCTTCTTTATTGCTACCTCTATCCTATAATTATATCGCCTAGCCATCTACTTAAATGTTTTGTAATTAAAATTAAGAATTAATATATTATAATCCAAATTGCTAACGCTAGTTTAATATCCTGTAGTTAATACGCGAAATTTTCTAGCTCCTTCTATTCTTTGTTAATTGCCTTATAATAATTAGAATAGACATACCTACTTTACTATTACTTAGCTCTAAGTTATTAAACCTATTTTTTAAGGTCTTCTAAGGTCTTTACTAATGTCTTTTATTACTACGCAAATGCTTCCAGCCGCGCCTTATATATATATCGCCACTTTATAAAACAATCAGCTAAAGTAGCCCTAGCACCCCTCTTTGGGTACCATCGTATAGCTTATATCATATCGTAAAGAGGTTTAGAGACTTTTTTAACTTTTCTGCCTTGCTTTATAGGATGCAGCTATAGCGGCTGGTTAGTTAAGTAGATTTGTTAAAATCGGACGCTAACTTATATAGTAATATGCGATATAACTAGTGGAAGGATTATAAAAGTTCTTAATTAATGTATAGCTATTAATGATAAGGCTTAGTTATTAAAAAGTGGGAAGAGTGAAAACTTATATATCTTATGCATTAGCCGCTCTAATGCCCCCTATAATATTTTAGGCACGCTAAGTTATATCTTAACTAATTCCAGCGTCTATACGCGTTATACTATAACTAACTAATTTAGCGCTATATCTAAAGTTAGAATAAGGCCGGAAATATCTTCCACTTCTACCTTATTATTCTTTTAGCTACCTAAATATATAGGATTAGGCATAATGGGCCCGGTAATTTAAGCAAAAACTCGTCCTACTATACTATTAAACCTATAATAAGAGATAAAATCTAAAAACTGTACTTTACTAAGAGAAAATAGCGGCTATAAAAAGGTTCTATTAAGGAAGTCCTAAGCTGTATCTGACTAGCGTTCTAGGTTTTGTAGAGTAAGGCTAGTTAATTACTACAAAACCATTCTAGGCTCCATTAATTGCATTATAACACGGCTAACAGCCTTTATATTAATATCCTCTAAATAAAAAGCCGCTTAAAGTATACTTTCACCTATATTTGTTACTTAACCGTTAGCTTTTTATTTTAGGATAACTGTTAGGTACTTACTAATCTTAATTTCCCCACTCCTTAAAATTAGGAGATTTTGGCAATTTAATAAGCCATAAATAATATAAATACTATAGATAAATAAAAGTCCTTAGATTACCTATATTTAAAATTAGAGGCTAGTTTTAAATAGAATAGCTATATTACCTCTTTACAGACTACGGCAATTTTAAACTCTGCTAATATTCTAGAAGGGCTGGCCTAAATATCTACTAACGATACGGACAGGCACTTATATATTAGATGTACCATTTCGCCCTCTTTAAATACTTTTAGAATATTAACAATATTAGGGTAAGGTAACTTTAAGCATTCTAAACCGTTTACTATCTTACTCGTCACTTTTATCTTAATAACTATAATAGGGAAAGTTGGCTTTATTTTAAAGGTAATAACCATAGATCCTACCTAATCTTCTTTAAGTAATTTGTGGTAGTAGTTCTACGGACTTCCTAAGACTATAAGGGTCTCTAGTTCCTTTAATAGTGGAGCGGCTTTTTTACTGTTAGCGGTAGATAATAATAAGAAGAGCCCTAAATCTCTATTAACTTTAAGCGGAATATAAAACGGTATACGCTTGCGCTTATAAATATACTTTCGTTTTATAAGTATATTAGGCCGATCCTAATCCTTATTCGCGGTAGGTTTAATCATTTCAGCGTTTTTTTTATATACTGGGAATTTAGTAACCCGTCTTTATAAAGACATTTTTCTCTTTATTAAAAAATTATGCTTTACTATAATGTATATATACTTCTTCTAAAAAAAGAATTCTTAAAATAAAACAAATATTAGAATATTATATAAATTTAAAACAGCTCTTTTAACACTATATATAAGATATCTAAAAATATATACATTTATTTAGGGATCTAGTTAAAAGGCCATTAACGTAGTAGAGTATCTATATTATCTCTACTTTAAATAAAATAAGAGATTCGGCGTATCTTATAGGCTATTTTATCGGGAATTGGATTTAAGGACTAAGTATTTCCCCCTAGCCTATTCGTATCCCCTATAAAGACTAAACCTTTTTTTATCTCCCCTATACCTCCTATACCTATCCACTTAAAACGCCCTCTATTAGCAATAAAAAAATTATACCTAGTATTTACTAAATCCACTAAAGTGGATTTAAATCTTAGAGATAACGCTAAGAATACATAAAGCCTGCAATTCGTATAAAGATATAGAATAATTAGCTTTTCCTAAATCATTTCTAAGAACGTAGAGTTATTAGGTAAGGGTATTAGGTCGTTCTCGCTTAAGGGTATATTAGTAGTTAGCCTTTAACTAGCTTCTAACTTAGGGTTCGTTATATTCTCCGTGTTACGACTTAAGGGGTTCCCTATGCTAGGGCCTAAGGCTCCTAAGTTAAAGCTTAAGGGAGGCTCTAAGTTGGGGTTTAAGAGAGTACCCGGTGGCCTACCGCTTAGTCTTTTAATAAGCGGCTCCGATAAAACATCTTACGGTTTTAAAGTTCTCAATCACCTCTGTACCACATAAAACCCTCTGTCTGTAACTTAAACTATATGGATTTATTTATTCCGAAGGTTTATTAGGAACCCTAAAAAAAGCATAGAATATATCTCGCTTAATATAAAACATTAAGGTATATTACTTTACCTAAATAGGCTGCTAACTGTTTATATTTTAAATAAATAAATATTTCCTATTAGTAATATAGGATTGTTTAAACGGTCAACTATATTAGTGTATTTTTGGCTAATAAATGGAGTTATTTATAAGAAATAGGAAACTTGTATAAGGATGGCGACTTAGTATATCTCTAATTATTTAATAAATTTGCTGCACTTACTAAAGTATAAGACTCGGCTTAAGCTTAGAGAGAGTTCTAAGGTAAGTTATACTAAGGAAGTCTTCTACTATATTCTCTATATAATTTATATATATTAACTAAGTAATCTTATTAGAGCTAAAGCCTAGTCTTTATGCAAGGAATCCTAGCTATTCCTACAATATATCGCATAGCTTAACCTCTAGTTTAGGCTTGCCAAGGTCCTTCTAGGGTATTATACTAGTAAGTTAAGGAAAGTGTCGTATAGCAAAAAGCTAAATTTATAAGTAGCCGAGCCTAAAGTTTAATTTCTTTAAATTACTTTCTTCTATAGTGTAAACGCTTTCTACTGTTTATATACTTATTTAGCCTTAATTTAATCCTAGGTAGGCTTATCCTATAGCTATCTATACTATACCTTTAAATTTATTTAGCAGAAGTCTTTTAACTACCTTAAAGCACGGTTTAAGATATTTTATATCCTTAAAAAATGTATATAGAGAAGGAATTCGTTCTAGGAAATTCTTTAAGCGCTCTAAGATTCCGCTTCATACTTAGTAAGAAATAACAGCTAGAAAGAGTTAACTGTTCTTTATAAGATTTTCAATCTCTAATCTATTATATAACGAACCTTAGGGAATAAGAAGCTTAATAAGAAAAACTATATAAGAATCTAAGAGAGGTATAAGGGCTTCGTTATTGTTAAGTATATATAACCATAAACTATAAATATAGTTAAAATAGTAAATAAGCTCCTACATAATGTTAGTTATAAATTTTAGCCGGCTTTAATTATTATAATTACCTCATTGTATTTTAAAGTAAGGATATAATACAAAGTGCCCAGCTAAAGTGCCGGCTAAAGCCTAATAAGTAAAAGAAGGTTATTAAATACATTGCGGAGACGCGGCATTTTTTTAAGTAGTTTTTTAATATCTTTTTTTTTTGCTTTTAGAAAGTCTAAAAAGCTATTTATTTTCTTATATAAGATCTACGCGACGCTAGAAATATCGAAGGTGTTAAAATATATTGCCGTTATAGAATAGGCGTTTATTTAAATATTCCGTTCGAAGTTCTAAGATATAACTTAATAGAAGGCCTTTATAAATTAGTTTTAGATTACGTTATTCTATACCTTAGGTTAACTTACTATTAAGATATAACCTTATAACCTACCACTTTTCCCTTAAGGTAAGGTAAGCTTTACCTACTTTAATATAATATTAACTATATAAGCAAACCACTATAGAGTTATTATTAAGCAGTAGTTCTGGCGGCTCGCTTTAACAATCTAAAAGACCTGCCTATATTAAGTTAGACTTACGCAGACCTTTATTAAGGGTCTCTTAACTAATTAAAGCTAATATATAGTATTCCAGCTCTAAGCAGTAGTAGCCTTTTATCTTAAAGATGTTAATAAGTCGGAGAATGTTTTCCTAATTAAGGGTCTAAGCTCCTTTAACCTTCTAGTCCTTAAACTTTAGAAATAATAAGCGGATCTTTATATCCCTATAAAAGTAACTCTATTTCTTATTAAAGAGAGATAAGTCACGCTCTAACTCAAAATCTATTGCCTTTAACTTTAGCCTTTCTAGGTATATTAAAGCATTTTCTAGTTAAAATAGGTTTGTTCTATTTTTATTACAATATATAAATAGCTTTTTTATTTTTTTATATCCGTTATATTATACTACGTATAACAACATATACCTTTAGAATAGGGGTTTACCAATCTCTAGTAAAATATTAGGTTGCTAATAACTAATAGGTGGTTTAAAAATAGTAGAAAAGACTATAAGAAATTAAGAGATCCTAACGCCTATCTATATTCTATTTGTAGCTTATTTCTATCCTTTTACTCTATAATATTTATCTACTAGGAGCTTAGTAGAAGTTACCTCCTTCTAAGGATCCTGCTATTATTAGTTACTTTCTCGCAGCTATTCCTGTCCTATCTAGAAATAAAAAAAACGCCTCTCTTCCTTTCTTTATATAAAATAGTTTTTATAGAGAGAGAGAGGGTCCTAGTTGCCTTTACATCTTCTCTCTCTCTATAAATAGCTTTTTTTACCTTAAATATTAATATTATTAAAACTATTCTATTATAAAGCTAATATAAAGATTCCTATAGGAGTATAACGCCTAAACTTAGCTATATTTAAGTACTCTTGCGTACTTACTAAATAAAGTAATAAATTCTCTTTTACTTAATAATTATGTCTTATAAAAACCACGCTACGTAGCTATAAGTAGCTAGACCTACTAGCTTTATAATTAATAACACTTCTTAGCTAGGCTATATTATTTAAGCCTTACTAAACCCTACTTTACAGACGCCGAGTTTACTTCTATTCCTAGGCAGAAGGAGTAAAAATATTGCTTTACAGCAGCTATTTCTATATAATAACTTTAAGAGGCATAGCTCTAAGGGAGTTTTAAATATCTAAATCAATATATCTTTAACAGCGTATAATAACCCAATTATCTTTACAGACAGTAATTTTACTAGTACTATCCCATCTTACCTAGCGCCTACATCCTGCTATAAGAGCACTACTTATATAGTGGCTTAGTAGCCCCCTAGCTGTAACGGAACCTTATAGCAAGGACTACAATAGGCTCGTTATTAGGCTAGGTGTGTAGGAAATACAAGTATAAAAGTCAACAACGTAATAATAACTGGTGGAGTGGTTGCCTAATAGATTAACTCTAATTATATTCTAAGAATCACTATAAGGAAGGAACTATCTAGGTAGGGATTAAGGGTCCTTAAATACACAACCATACTCCTATAAAATCCTTCTTATACATAATATACGCGTACTCTATTTACTCTATTACGGATTATATAGATCCTATAGATTATACAAATTACCTTACATAACCTCGGTTACCATTCCTCGTCACATAGTTCTATTAGCTCCATCCTAGACCGTACCTAAATCAATCACTAGCTTCTTCTAACTCCTCTCCTAGTAGTCGTAACATCGTACTTAAAGCGTCCGTAACACCATCCCCCTCCTCTTTATCTTTATCCTTAAAGATTTAAAACATCTCTAAGTTGTTTACTAGAGGTATAATATCCGTCTAATTAATTTAGTTAACACCTTTACTTATTATACCTAAAGCAATTTCTTCTTCCTTAACCGCCCGTCGTACTCGCACTATTGCGGTAATATTGTCTCTTAGTAAGATTATGCCGTCTCTATATTCTCGTTATTTAAGAAAGGGGTTAGCTTATATTACATTAGCAAACCCATCTTCGCGATAACCGTTTTCTTACTTAGAGTACACTAAAGTAAATATTTATTCGTTCTGTAACATTCGCTCTATCTCTAATACTAAATATACACGACCTATTACTCTTAATAGTCGTCTAGTTCCCTAATTAATTTATCTTAGGGTCTTATATTTAATCTATTACTACACGGCTAAATAATAAACTGTCTATTACTCTTACTAAATTACGCCATTCTTAGGACGCTAAGCGGGAGGCTGCTAATGCTTAGCAACAGGCCCTCAAGTCTTATCTCGCTACGTCTACTTAGTTAATCCGTCTTAAGAAAGTGCATAAAAAGGTGCATTTTAAGGAGTAGAAACTTATAGAACAAGGTTTACAGGAACTTAGTAATAAAAAAACGGATTCTCTTCCAACAAAAAAGAAAACAAATCCAAGTAATTCAGTAACTGCTCTTCTTAGGTCCCCCTTAGGTGACTTATTCTTTAGTAATCCTTCTTTATTAATACTACCTAACCTAATTTCTCCTAATACTCCTATACCTTTCTTATAGCATTCTTTAAATTTTCTAGTAGCTCCTAGGTAGTCTTAGTATAGCCTATCTACTTAACCTTGTACTATATTTCATTATTAACGTCCTTATAACTAATGATCTTTAAAACTTACTATTTATTTTCTTCCTATCCTCTATACGTGTCTGCTTTATAGACCAATAGCTTAACATTTCTATATACTGGCTCTAGCATTGCAATATACTATATAGGGTAGATCTTCATCTTAGCCAGTAGGTTTAACTTAAACGTAACCAGTAAAATCCTTTATATAATTTTAAAAGGTCCTAGTCTAACATAGTCTAACTTCTTGCTTAGTTATTAACTCTTAAAATTTTTATATAGTAGCTAT
>Ga0307515_10020203_pt1 | contig 11903 bp, 5 predicted proteins | sample 17_EM_MG_FD_194513 | JGI IMG/M metagenome (GOLD analysis project Ga0307515, IMG submission 194513) | Populus trichocarpa ectomycorrhiza microbial communities from riparian zone in the Pacific Northwest, United States - 17_EM | ecosystem: Host-associated > Plants > Roots > Unclassified | place...
ATTCAAGCATTAATTCTTGAAATCATTGAAGCTTTGCATAATTTGATTAAAAAAAACCTCCATATCAATTACCACAAGAAGGCCTAGCATTTCTTGAAAGCTACCAAACTCGTAAGGAAACTAGAAGATTTTGGCTAGTCAAAATTAATATAGATTTTAACTTACCAGTACAGAGCTGATCATTACAGATGCAAATAGGTACTTTACCATCAAACCCACATTGCCTACCAGAATGCTTGGAACACTTCTGACAATCAGCACTGTAAGGATCACTATAACGTACATCAAACCCTTCTTTCAAAACCTCACCAAGTAATGATGACCCTTCAATCTGAAGTTCTTCTTCCCGACTCCGGAGAAATGGCACTTGAAATCTAGTCTGACACCTTTCCATAGGAGGATGATCACCAATCATGAAAAACCCTTCTCCTGAATCTCCTGGCATGGGACATGGGATCTTAATTGCCTTGACAGAGTCACTTAAGTTCTTGCACCCATAAAACAAAGTAAGGGTTTCATGGTTGGAGGCAAGGCTGAAGATACCGTTATCAAAAGTGGTGCTAGTGGATGGGTATGTGCATGGGCGGTCAGCGTAGAAGTCTAAAGGTGAGAGCCTTAAGGTTTGGGTGGTTTGGTGAATCCGAGTGACTCGGTAAGGCAGTGATTTAACTTTGAGGGTGGTCTGTGAGTTACCATCACATGTGAGCCAGAACTCCCGTGGGCCGCAGAGGGGTGGACGTTCGCCACCGGTGAAAGGGTAGGCGATGTTTGTGAGGGCACCGCAAGAGAAGTTTTGGTTGCAGTTTGAAAGATTACTCATGTAATTCGAAGGAAATGATGCCGTTAAGTGGAGGAACAATAAGAGGGTGGAAAGGAAGGAGGTGGCAGCAGCGGTGCTGAGGGGGTGCATTGGTGGAGGAATTAGAAGGGGGTGGCGGTGGTGGTTGTTCTGGGTGTGGAATGCTGCAAGGAAACAGGGTAGTGTGGTATTGGCCTAATGGAAGAGGGGTTAGATAGTACATGACTCTTGACTGGGTTATGGCAATGGGTGGCTCTGGTACGTTGACTGAAAAGTTGTTTAAGTCAGTCAAGTCGAAATTGAAGCAGAAATTTCCTACAGACAGGTATTTGATAATTTTGGGATAGCAGGAAAAGTATGCCGAGAAAAGTAATAGGAAACTTAATGGGAAATGGCATCATTTTTCTGTGTTAACCCCTGGACTACGTTGTGCCATCCATCCTGTTCCATGGTTTACCAAGACTTCGTAAAGACTTTCAAAAGTCATTGATTGTCTTCTTCCTATTTTCTTTTATGAATCTTGCTTTGAAACAGTTTGAGGTATCGAGGGTGATTTTACAATATCCTGGTTAAAGATAATCTGGTAAATAGTAATTTAGTCCTTGTAGTTTTAGCGATATGATAACTCAGTCTTTCTAGTTTCAAAGATCATAACCTCGTCCATTGACAGTATAGAGGAAGGAAAAATTGGGAAACTCATTATGGTAAAGAGGAAGTACCGCAGGAGAGATTACGTGTTGGTAAAGGGAGCTTGGTTTCTTAAGGGAAAGTTTAGGGAGATAAAGAAACGAGAGAAAATATTTATTTTTATGTCTATCGAGAACAATTGTAAAATATAGCTACCAAATCTAGATTCATCAGAAAGGTAAATATACATATTTAATGATATGATGAATTACCTATGATTAATACAAGATTACATGCATGAAAACTATATATAATTTTAAATTACTTAAAATACCATACATCACTCTCTTGGAATATTTTAGAAAAGAATTAGTTAATACTTCTAAATCTTGATGTAATTTAATTGTTTTTTAAATTTGAATCATTGGCTTTATTTGACTTCTTTTTAACCCATTTTTTAAATTTTACTACTGAAAATAAATTTATAAATGAATCAAATCAACCTATTTTTTAAGAATTACATTAGTGTTTTAGTATCTTTCTTAATTAGAAATAAGGTTGAACACAAATACTAATAATTAGCTTTATATATATAAAAGAAATAAGTAATACAATTACTAATAACTAGCTTTATATATGAAAAAAGGGATAATTACTTTTCCTTTTCACTTTTTCTCAAAGTTTAGTAAATTACTTTTTCCCTCTCGAGCTTTAATAACTTCAATACACTTTACATCCTTTATTTCGGCACCAAAATATAAGTCAACAAACTTTTTTCATTATTTAAATGTTTGCTATTATAATAATTTTATTTACTAAAGTGTCGTTGAAAACTAAAAATAACAAAAAACCCACAGACTTACCACTGACAACTTTATTGAAAAAATCACATCTTATTGTTGCAAAAAATCATTACATTTTAAGTAACCCACTAAAATCATGTTTATAACTAATTGCTAAATAATTCTTTATCATTTCAAGCCAACCAAAAACATCAAATTCTACAAAAGATTTCTCCACAGTTCTCCTTCATTTCAACCCAACAAAAAAAATAAATAAATTAAATAGCATTAATTACACAAATTTGAAATAACATGTCATATTCATCAATAGCTAATTGTTGACCTTTAAATCAAATATTCATATTTTTATATATTTTACTAATAACAATAAAATAAAAAATGTGATAATAATATGTTTTGTTGATAATAAATTTTAAACAGATTTATTGAAAAATATATTAACAAGTATGATGGATTTCATGAAGAAATAAATCAAGCAGTCAAAGCAGGAAGCAAAGGAAGACTTAGATTAGTATTCATTCTAAGTGCTCAATGTAAATTTTTATATCTTACTTGATAACACAATTAAAATGAACTCATATACGTCACTATGCATACTTTAAAGGATTAATAAATCATATGATAAAATCTAAAATAGACGATTCTAAGAATTCAGCTAGGTTAATCTATCATAATTGGAATTCTGCATGAACTGATTGACTGGTTGGTATGACTACATGAACCGGTGGAACGCTTATTTATCAGTGATGGATATCTGAGAATTCTGCAGGAATTGATCGACAGATTGACTTGACCAATATGAACCGATCGACTGTTTTAATTGTTAGTGGAACTATAACGAATATAAACAACAACGTTTTCTTAAAAACACATATATAACTTGTCTAATTATAAAACAAACAAGGGAATCCGAACATATATCATATACAAGCTATTCTATGAGCAAAACAACTTTAAAATCATCAATCCTTGGTTATACTCTAATTTGTGCTTATTAAACCTTCATAATCTAGTACAAGAGTATTCAATATCTTTCTCACTACATTTTGATGTGTCCCTAGACTTCTACAATAAATGTATGGATCGTGGCAAATAGAATAGGGTAATTCAAGTATCTTATCCACAAGGATGTGGTTCAAGTACTAATTTATCAATTTTCTATATTATTTAGAAGATCTCAAATTTATATAATGGAATGCAAATTTCTTTTTGTTTAATTTAAAATCAAAGACAAAGGTTTCTCGTGAGTAAGATTTCATCAAATGAATTCCTTTCATGAGTTTAAATATAGTTTTTAAAACTAATTTTTTGCTAATTTCAATGACTGAATTCCTTATTGTATATGATATTCTTTTCAAGGTATAACAACTATATCTGTATTAATCTTATGTCAACTTTTGTTGTAACAACCCTGATTTTCTATATCCTTTTTCGTGATGCATTGGAAATTTTCATGTAAATAAATTTTTTTAGTTATACAGGTTTCACCAAAATTTCTACCAAAATTTCGGTAAAGTCTCCCCTATACTGGGAGGTCCCAAGTTATCGACAAAAGGTATACATAAATATAAAAAGGTAGTAACAAATAATAACAATGATAGGTAATAATCTCCATAGAATTTCTTTTGAGACATAAAATTAGGTATAAACCTCTTTTACAACATGCATTTTCCATCTATTACCAATATCCATCTAATATCATATCCCATTTGTTAAGAATAATTTCATCTTGAAAATCTCAACACAGCTCAACGATTTTCGAACACCATCTCCTTATAAATCAATTCTCACTTTATACCAAGATATTCCTCTCTTGGTATCATAGCTTATCTCATTCTTTTGGAATAACTAATCAACATTTTCCCTTTTATTTTCTGGAAGGTAATCACCAACACTAATAAATCTCATTAGTATCATTAGTCTTCTAATATTGGGTTAGACTAGTCAATTACATTCACGTGCCGATATCAATACAGACGTTTAGTATTATTAACTATTCCTTCCCCGAAATAGTTAATCAAATCTTATTCATATTTGGTTTAGCATCAAAGTTGTCGATGTTAGGGATCCTTGACATCATCAGCCTCCTTATCTAGAGTAGCTAATCACACCATAAATGGTTGCCGATACCAATGTGATCCATTGATATCATTAACTATTCTCGGTCCGGAATAGTTAATCAACTTATCTTTTTCACTGAACCAGGAGTAACCATGTCGATGCTAGTAATCTTTACTAACATCATTAGTCACCAAAATTGCTCAGGATCGACTAATCAATTTAAAAAATGCCAGCACCAATGAACCTCATCGATACCATTAGCAATCCAAACCCGGATAGCTAATCAATATCGTCTGAAATGCCGGTACCAATGAAACCTCGTTGATACCATTAGCTTATCAATGTCACTTGAATCCAAACCCGGATAGCTAATCAATGTCACCTGAATTTTCCATTCGTACCGATCCCTTTCCCTTTTCTTTTTCTTTTTCTTTTTCTTTTTCTTTTTCTTAATATCATATGCACTGTAACCACAGTTGCTAAGTATCATTCACACATAAACTTAGTTATCGACACTACGACCACTAAACATCATTCACATAACCTTGGTCACCTTCATCGCAATGCCAAGTATCATTGTAATATATCCTTAGCTACCGACAGTATGGTGACCAATTATCTATTATTTCTCCCCTAATCTCTAAGTCATTGTGTATACCCAATCCATACTGAGGTATGTGAGATATTACATCTATTCCAAGGTTATCATGGCTAATTCAATGTCTATCAATGTAAGGTAATTGTATTCATTCTAATAATAACAAAATTAATTCGATATATAATAATAATGCACGCAAGATACTCATATTCGTTCAAACATCATCCTAACTAATAGAGGTATATCGTTGCATGTATGGCACCCTTATTCATTCCAACAGTATCATCACAAGTTTGATACATATCAATGTATGTAAGATACTTATATCCATTTCAATTATGTCATAACTAGTCGATACACATCAAAGCACGCAAGGTACTTATATTCATTCCAATATTATCGAAGCAATAAAACAATAAATTATAAAATTTATCAATAAGTTTACACAAATTAAAAAGACAAGGTGCGATGCACCTACCTAGAGTATGTGCATATGCTGCCACTCCATGCAATTGTCCAGTCCCCACAATTTCCTCTATACCACCAGAGATTCAGTTTTTATCAATAATACAACCAATATCACAACTTTATTTAATTTTCATTCAACTAGTATTCTCAAACCAATCACAAGGAATTTTTTTAAGATCTCATACTCTTACCCATTTTCATGTTTATATTCATTCTTATAATTTTATTATCAAAACCATCACTCAACAGCAATTCCAAGCAAAGATTAAAAATTGGTTAATTCCAATCAATTTAGCTTAACCAACCCAGAACACTATCTAGTATTTTAATTATAACTAAAGTTGTAAAACTCAGTTTTAGGCGTGATTTATCTCTATGAAAGGCTAAAATATAGAAATACAACTTTTATGAAGAAACCAATTATAAATTATTTTGTTTTAAGACTCAAAATCAACAATCACAATAGCCTCTTCTTTATAGCTAAAATTTTGGAGAATGAGGATTTTCATCCCTTGGAAATCCTTTTCAACTTCCAAATTATTTTCATGCAAAACAACATTATTCAAGGTCATTTGGCATCATTAAATCACAAATTCAAACCAATTCTAAAGCAAAACATTCAAACAATTCCCCTACCTCTACAATATAGCAAGATGAGACCAAAATAAGAAAACTCATCCCTTTAGAATTTCTCCTATTATTATTTATTTATTTATTTATTTATTTTTACACACACTATATATGTTATTATCCTTGTTTAGCATTATTAATACAACAAAATGATGAACCATTTATTTTCTTTCACTTTCTTCTCGTTCGATTAAACATATGCGACAAACCTTAACAATTAATATTCTTAGATCATTATCACAACAATAATTTCACCCTACTAGTTGGAATCCATGACAATATTCATGAACTAATTAATTTGCCAAAAATACTTATGGCTAGCTTTAAATATGTTTTATTTTCTAAATTTCTTTCATTTCAATTTCTTCATGGTTCCACCCCATTTACGTCCACACAACCAACAAGTTAGCTTTTTATTCAATCAACATGTTCATATAGCAATGTTTCTTCATATTCTTACACAATAATCATTATTCCCCTCATATAAAGAATACACAATTAATATATAACAAAAACATATTTTACCATTACATCTTTCATAAACCCCACACCCACACAATTCTAATTTCATCAAAACATGTATTTAATCAAGCTTACTAAATTTTGCCAAAACTAGCAATAGATTCAAAAAGCAATACGTCATCAACCTCTGATTATTGTTTTAAACCCAACGGTCGGACTATATATCATAGAGTTGTGCACAATATATCTCAAAATCAGAATCGTCTAACGGTTGGATATCCCTAGATCGGAATAAAACCGAGCTAGCCTAAAAATGGACGAGCTACTATTCAACATGAACGAAACCTTTCCCGAGAATGTGCTTCCGATCTCCACTGTCCAGAATGAAGGCAACATCTAGGCGCACCATATATACAAGAATGAGCATGATCCAATGGTGGAAGAGAGAGAAATCAGTCGATGACCAAAACTGTCTTGCAGGTGTATTTCCTTTTGTTTTCCAGGAAATTTCAGATGATGATATTTGTCAATCGAATTGTGTGCCTTCAAGTCCCTCTGGTCAGTTAGTAGTGGAGTGTGATAAGAACAATATATCAAAACCTCAGCATGATCCAACGATTGATTCCAGAGATATGACCACCAGAGTATTATTGGTTTCTTCAAATTCTACACTTCTCTCTCTAGCCGAATTTTCTCTATTGTCTCTCACCTTTTTTTTTTTGAACTGGTGGCCTCTTTGCATTTTTATAGGTACATTTTCCTCTAATTACAATTTTGTCCCTCATTTATGCCTTCATGTATTTTATTTTGTTTTTCATGTAAACTATCTGGTTTATTTTTGCTTAAATTGCTAGTCTTTACCGAACTCCGATTGGGATGCGATCTTTAGCTAAGGTAGGAAAACATATTAATAGACTTCATGCAAAATTTCATTCCGATCCGATGATTGGATTGAAAGCTCTGCTATCTAATGTAAAATTGGTTAGTTCATGATTTTTTCGTCAATGATCCAAATTTTCTTGTTCAATCTTCACATAAAATCATATCAGTTATCTTTCTAAACCTTTAAGGTCATTTTATTATTTTGGAATATATTCATTTTAGAAGTTTCACCCTTATTTATTTATCGGGCTTATTACCATTTCAAAGTAACGTCACTGATTTTTTAATCGGTGCTTGCACCTTCAGTCCTACCCCTTTTATTGCACTATAATTTATTATAATGTATTCTTTATTACCTCACTTATTTTTTAAAAACATTTTGTCATTTTTCTCATTATTTTATCCATCAAAACACGTTACCAGTTTCTCTGTCCTTATAAATTCTAAACCAAAATTCATTTTATGGAGGTCATCCCTTCCATTATATGTCATTATTTATCTATTATTTCTAATCTCGGTTTCCATCACTCATTGAAATCATACCACTTTTAGTCTTACGTTTACATGAGGGTTTACACATCTACATATTTAAATTATAAATTTCCAAGGTTTCACATTTGTGATCATAGAAATTAATCTAAACAAATAAAAAAACTTATTAAATATAAATATAATGAAGAAAAAAATAATAGAAAGAAGAACTCTTATGAAGTGAACAGAATTTCTTCAAGCTTCCTCTTTCATGGATGCTTCATTCTCTTGAGTTGTTTAAGATCTCTCTCTTTCCTCTTATATATCCTCCCCTCCTCACGTTGCCAATCGCATCCACAATAGGACTAAGTCTTTGTTTAGCAGCAGTAATCCCTTCGCCTATGACCTCCATTAACACCGACAAAGACATCCTCTCTCACGGCCAGGAGAGGAAAGCAGTCACGTGAAGAGGAGAGAGAGGAGAAGGGAGCCAAAGCTTAATGTGGTCGGATCTCCCTCTTTAGACCTCTGTTTGCCTCACCGTTGGCAAAAAGAAAAAGAAAAATAGGGGGTTGATGATCTATCTGATCTAGTGGGTCTCTACATGTTTGGGTCACCGGAGAGTGACTCCACACTCCTCTAGTGGCAACGCATGAATCCACATGCCGTCATTGTCCTAGCGGTCTTCTAGTGTCCAATGCATTATGCCCTGGACATTCCAATCATCCCGTAAGGTTGATTTATGAACTCAAACCATTTTGGACAAAATTGCGATAAATTGTGAAATTTTGGAGCGAAAAGCTTATTATTTTGTATAATATTTAGATTGTTAATTTGGTTTGATTCGTGTTTGGATCTCGATAAAACTTGATTATTTGCGTTGAATTATAAGTTTATTTTTTTTTGGGTTTGTGTTTGAGGATGTTAAATATTGATGCATGATTTATGCTTGGATTGATGTTGATTTATTTGAATTAGCAAGAAATTTGAATATAAGTGTGTGACATTAATAAAATTTGTGTGGATGTTCGGCGTTCTTGAGTTTTAAGTCGGTAAACAATAGTTTATTTTGAATTGATATCGCGGTCAAAATAGTCTTTATAAAAAATATTTTTATTTGCGTCTTGCAAAATACGTCATGATTCGTTAGTTAGTAATATTTTCTTAATGCTCGAAAGATAATTTTTCAATCAATTTTGATTTCCCCAGTCTTTTATCCTCACATATTTAATATTTGAAATTGTGACCTACACACGAGATACTTTTTCGGTATTAAATGGATTGTTTTCCTTCCACAAAAACAACAACAAATATCTCTTTGAAAAATACAATCTTTTTTTAGTTTGCATACAACCTAGTCTCTCAAAAATACAAAAATCATATCTTGCTTAAAAAAATAAAATACTTGGTGTTTTAGTATTTCCATACAAATATATATATATTCATGCATTTTGGATTTAATAAATCAACTTATTGAATTCATGAGAATTTAGTCAATATTTCTATAATCGATAAAATTTTAATTCATGAGAATTAATGGTAAATATTCTGCTTTAAATGTTGGACCTACAACTAGGCTGATATTTAAATATTAAGAATTGACCATAAAATTCTTAAAATTATTCTGAATATTCACTTATTTTAATTGAAAGTATTTTTCACTACGACGCACGAGTTGTAGAAAACTCATCTGCCTTCATCCTAAACCATAGATTGACTATCGGTTACAAACCCATGAAAACCTTTAAAACCCATCAAAACCACACAAAGCAGTTTATCTTAGATAGAGTGTGCTAAGGGTGCTAATATCTTCTCTAGCCAAAACTAGTCACTTACCCTTGAATATCTGATAAAACCAGTATAAGTGGATTTCCTAACGATCCTGAACCAAATAACTAGATAGCGACTCCATCGACCCTCAACACTGTGCTTCCACATGCGACAACTCACAAGCACCAGTTTTCCATCATTCCCTGTTTTTTTTTTTTTCCTTCTGGCTACACAGAACTTTTGGAATTCTAGTTGTTAGCCTATAATTAGCTCTTTAATTAACATTTCTTTTTCTTAATCAAACCAATATCTAGATAAGTTTTTCCTTCTTATCTGATTTTTTTTAAACAATTATACAAAATCTCCTCAACTACACAAGATAATAATGAATTGATGGGTAAACCTCATACATGTCCCTAAATTACGTATAAAATTTCAATTTGGTCCTTAATTTTTAATAGTTAGAATTATTTCAGTCCAGTTAGCAGAAATCTGAAAGGAGGGGATTTTCAGAACTTGGGGGATCATAGAACGTTGACAAACTTATATAAGCCTTAAGAAGTTCTTACATACGAACATGAGTTCTGTTGATTGGTGATAGGGAATGTTGAAAGCATTTCAAATAAACTCATAGTCAAGCTCTGCTGAGGAGGCACTTTCATATTCTGCCACATTTAAAATGGTCAAAATGCCTTCAGAATGAAAGAAAGAAGCATTCATGGACCTTACCGAAACAGCAGAAAGAGCTTTACAGGACATGAAAAAGAGTATGAGAGCTCAATAGTGATCCAATAAGACCCTTACCCCAACAAAATATAGAGTAGATAGATAGCAGAGATGCTTCTGAAATTGGCACAATGAATCATCATCTCCCTAAAATATCAGTTAACCACAAATGATGATATAGCTTAACCTCCAAGTTATTTCTTTAAATGTGAACTTGTTTAACAGTGACGGATGGCAGATTAATTCTACAGTCCTGAGCATCAAGTACAAATCATAATTAACACACATTACCATTGACAAAAACCAGAGGCAGAGAGGATAGTGTCTCCATCAGTGTTGCGTGCTTGCAATTAACATACATTATCCACATATCATGTCGTTGATGCTCTATCTGAAGGATTTGTTTGAATGCGCCACAAACCCACTAAGATCATCTTCTCATCTTTTCCTCATCCCATAGTGGACTTCCTTACAATCTCTTCTTCATCTTCTGTTATACTCTCTTGAGGTCTTGATAGCTCTCTTGGCTCAAGATGCTTATAAAACCAAGCCGGGAAATATATTTCTCAAATAAACAGAGTAAGAAAAATACGAAAGTCCACTAAGAAAGTTGCAATGCAAGACAGATGACATTAACCATAGGCATGATAAAGCTGAACCTCACTTATTGTCTAACTCTTGAAATCATAAACAATAAGAGGCAAGTACGAACAGAACGTTCTATACTTTCAGCAGATTGAACATGAAGTACATACTATAATTGGTATGCACCAATGGTGAAAAAAAGAGATGGAGAGTATCCTCCGGTGAGCTATATCAAAGAACCATTCAGCCTAGAAGCAGCTCTTAGATGAAGGACATGAAATAAGGTTTTTTATATCTTCATCAGGCTACACAAAGTATTGAAATCTCTAGTTACAAGTCACTTTCATCAACACACAATTTGTTCACTCCACCCCCTTGTGACAACACACTTGGCAGTGATGATATAGTGGAAGAGTGATCTTGAGCAGACCTTTTAGGTGAAGAAAGTAAAGGTTTTAGTGGAATTTGCAAAGAGTGAAGACTGCCTTCAAACATCTCTACCACCTTTGTCATTGATGGTCTATCTGATGGAATGGTTTGGATGCACCACAAACCTACAACAATCATCTTTTTTATAATCTCTTCTTTCTCTTCTGATATACCCCCATAAAGTAATGTAATCTCTCCCGGTTCAAGATACTTATAGAACCAATCAGGGAAATACATTTCACTAGTTTCCGAAGATCCAGTATAATTTTTTTTTCTTTCTCCGACCATTTCTAGAACCATCATTCCATAGCTATACACATCAGACTTGTAAGATACTCCTCCAAAAGTTCTGCAGAACACTTCAGGTGCTATGTAACCGACAGTCCCTCTTGCACCAATCATTGAAACCTTACTCTCTTTACTCTTGCATAGCTTTGCCAGACCAAAATCAGAGATCTTTGGTACAAAATCTTCATCGAGAAGAATGTTGTGAGGCTTTATGTCAAAATGCACAATTCGAGTGTTACAACCTCTATGTAAGTACTCGAGACCTCTAGCAATACCAACTGCAATTTCATAAAACCTTTCCCAT
>Ga0307515_10020205_pt1 | contig 11902 bp, 3 predicted proteins | sample 17_EM_MG_FD_194513 | JGI IMG/M metagenome (GOLD analysis project Ga0307515, IMG submission 194513) | Populus trichocarpa ectomycorrhiza microbial communities from riparian zone in the Pacific Northwest, United States - 17_EM | ecosystem: Host-associated > Plants > Roots > Unclassified | place...
TATTTATTATTTGGGTTTGGTTAAAATAAATATAAAAGGACAAAGTCGAGTATTGAGTGAATGGATATTGCTTATCATGATTGGAAGTATGAATTGAGTTTTACTTGTGTATTACATTTATATTTATGTCTATAAAGTTGATGAAAACTACTTTCTTATTAATAAAAATCTATATGCGCTTAGGTTTGCATTGTAGAGGCTTTTATATTTCATTATGGATTCACACAGTGAAAAGATAAATTTTTCTCTTCACAATGAAAACCATATTCCTATCATTAAATATATTAGATCTATGCTTGGATAATTGGTACTCAAAACCTGATCGACTCGGGTTTGGGTATCTAAAATCTATATTCGTTAGATGATGAGTCGGATATAGATATTAGTTTTAAGTTTATATATATATATATATATCCCAACTATGGATATTAACCATCATTCTTCATTGGTATATGTTTTCAGGAAAATGATATGAATGAAAAAGTCTATTGATCATAATATTAAAATTAAAATTATTAAAATATAATTATGTTAGGGAAACACTATAGACTAAGACATAGTTCAATATGGATTTGCACATGTTTTTCCTCTCTTTTTTTTGGTCCTTGAATACTTTTTATTCTAGTCGTTGAGTTGGTTTTTTTTTTTTAATTTCATGATTTGGCATTGCATTGACTAAGAATTGATCTTGATAATTTATTTTGATTAGTTTGCTACAAGGTTTTCATGGAATAAAAACACATGTCTCAAGATTAAGTTAGTGTTTTATTTGCAAAATATAATTCAATTTAATTGCTTAAAATAAATTGAGACTTCGGTGATCAAGTTTAAAACTAAAACAAAAAATGAGGCCTATTTCTTAATTTTTACTATTCATGAGACAGATTTTAAAATTTTAGTCCTCAAAGTTTTTTTTGTTTTTCAGTTTTAAATTTTTTTATTGAGGTTTTGACATTTCAACCCTCCATTTTTTTTGTTTTGCGTTTCAATCCTTGATTTTTTATGAGGAGAGAGATAATTGCTGGAAAATGATAGAGGATAGAGAAAGTTGTTGGTTGTCCACATTATAGCAACAAAAAATATTGATCTTGATGTTAATGGGTTCTGTTTGATAAGAGCAATTTATTTAGACGTTTTTGACCCTATATCTTGCAAAAAAAATAAAAAAATCGAGGCCGGATAAAAGTTCTTGATTTGAGATTATTTTTGGTTTTTTAACCGATCAAAGATTGTCTTAAGGTTAAATATGACTTTATTGAAGTTTATAGGGCTTTTCTTATGTATTTTCAGGTAAAAAAGGTTATAAAATAGGTTTTTTGGGTCCAAGAAGGCGAGACCTGACTTTTCAGCCACCTCTTCAAAGGATGGAATATAACCAGTGGATGATAAATTGTCTACCACTATAGATGATATGTCGTTTATTTTTTTTTAAAAGAAAAATGGACAAATAATGCATTGTCCACTCATTCTAAGAAAAATAAAAGAAAATGGCCAAGGATACCGATCTAGCTTTTTTTTTAATGAGCCAGGCGCGCCATACACCTAACTTGTTTTTTTGGCCTTGTTGTTTTTTTCCTTTAATTTTAATTAAGATACATTAAAAAAAACTTAATTAAAAAAATATTTGGGATATTATTCTATTAAATAGTACTTAACTTTCACTTTGTTTTTTTTATAAAATTATAGCAATTTTTTTAATATTAGCAAACGTTCTTTTTATACAGATTTTCATGATTTTGTTTCCTTAAATTTTATTTGGTGACTTTCGTATGCATCTATTTTTTTTTATTTTATAATTAAATATAAAAATATATTAAAAAAACAAAGTTATTAAATTTAACTAGGTCGACTCAGGTTGTTGGTTTGACTGCTTAAATCGGGTCAATTCAAAAGTTATCATTTCAGTATTTAAAAAAGAAAAGTTAAGATAATGTTGTCTTGATTTTTTTTTAAAGTTAGACCAAGTTTTGACTAGGATAACCGGATCATGTTCGGACCTGTCAAATCAATAAAGTTATATTGCATCAACTCCTGACCTGTTTAATTTGAAATTCATGTCAGTCAAGGAGTCAAGGAGCCGAGACGAGGGTCTCCAAGTTGACTCGTTGAGCCATGCTATATATAATAACATTGTCATGCTTAAACATTGTATTATTCTTATATTTTTTAATATATTCATGTCAATATTATCATAATATGTTTTTTTAGTAGAACTTGCTTTTATGATTATGTTAAAATGTTGTCTTAAAAACAAATATTCTAGTAAAAAATATATATAAAAAATAGAACACATTAATAAATTAAAAGGGTTTTAATTAGATAAATACATTATTTATATTTATTTTATTTTAAATAGTCTATTTTATTTTATATTTGTTCTAGTTGCTTTTGATTTTTATTAAATAAAGAATATATATAAAAGTTATGTTCTCTTGCAAAGAAACAAATATTAATAAGAAAATGAAGAATTATAATACTAAATTATTTTTGTTTCAATAAAATTTAAATTATTAAACTTCTAAAAAAACTCCTAAAAACCTCCATAATATCAATCACATGCTAATATAATACCACACGGAGCAGGTATGAAAGCAAGGTAAGCTTCTGCTGTCGATATGATATAACAGGAGGCGAATTCTTCAAAGGATTCAAAATGGAATGCAAAGTGTTGATTTTGAAGTTTGATATTACTGGCACCAGTACTGTGGTTTTCCTTGGCAAAAACCCAATATCATACGAACATCGATACTGATAATAGATAAATTAAATGGATCCAATCATGAGGCCATTATCAAAAAATAACCGAGTTGGATGTTCATAAGTTTTAACACAGCCAAATTCATCAAAGTAGAAATTACCCCTACGTTTTAACCAAATCGTTTTGAGTACAAATAATCAGAGGCATTGCTGAAATGCTCATCAGATCACATGAAGCTTTTGCAGGCTGGCCCTTTAGACAATCCAAGACGAACTTCCATCCCACTGTGCATGTCCACTGGACGGAAAGTTTCAGACTCACGAGGATCTGCAAGTGTCAACACAGAGGACTCATCAGTAGAAGTCACAGCAAAAACCTATGTGAGTTGCCATTTCCTCTGAAAACATATGCCAAATTTAACCAGGTACTTTACCAGGATCAAATCAGGGAGAATTTACAGAAACAAATTTGGCCCATGTTTAGAATATTTTTATCAATTATAATTTAGCCATCACACAAACTAGACTGCAAAATACCCGTACCCTATTCAAATAGCTATTCCGAACCCCAAAGTGAGTACACGATCTGTAATTAATGTACTAGAACCATAGTTATCGAAAAACAATTGAATAGTGATATGAAAGATTCATTAGCATTCATTGAAAGTTTTACCAACTGTAGAACCTTAAAATTCTATGAAAGACGGTCAACCTACCTTTGGTCATTATGAAGAAGGATAATTTATTGAAATGAAAGTTAAGTGTGAATTCAAGAAAATATAACCAGCTCTATAAAGAACAGGCAGGTTCAAAGGAATAATCCAATACTATCATACTGAAAATAACATTTTTCTGGTTAGCAAATAGTAGTTACCATTCAGATAATCCTCGAAACCAAAATCCTCCAAACTTCCTGTCAAAGCCTCTAGTCCTAGCATTGAAGATGGAATTGGTCCTTGTGGCCTCTGGAATCTGCAAAGTTCACAGATAAAGATAGTTAATGCTAAATTAGAGCATAATCTGACAATTGTAAAACTAAGTAAGATCTCACATGTTATCATTGTCTATTTGAAAAAATTAGAACCGCTATTTTGCTTCCATAAACATTAAGGCTCCCATGAAAAGCACCACCAGTAATCCATTTCACAATTACTACAACAAGCTAAAAAGACAGAATCGCACACTAGCGAATCCACAACCACCTACAACAACAACACCACCAAAGAAGCACAAGAAATCCAATAATTCTCATATACACCTGCATAACTCAACCACATTCACCCTAACACAACTAAAAACCTAGAGCAATGTTAATCAAGATCCGCACTATTTCAAGTTTTATGGCCTTCCATTCATAATCTAAAGTCCAAAGCTCCTCTAAACAACGCACTTGAGCAAAATTTCCCCAATCTGCAACTAAAACACGATCTTAGTGCACTTTTCTGATTAAAAAGAAAAGCCAAGGATACAATTATTTAAACCAAAATTCACAACGAAACAAAAGCCCTTCTTTTAACCATATATAGTATATTAAAAAAACCAATAATCAGTCATCAACAACAGGTTATTTTTTCACCACAAAGTAAATCAGCCAAAAACACATACCTAGAAAGCATCTGCCTTTCGATGCCCATCTGAACGGGAAAGGCTGCTCCATAAACGTTCGCAAGTGTTATTCTCTTCATATGCTCTTGATTTCTCTCCACCTAAAAAAACCCAAAATTATCACCTTGTTAAGCAAAGAAACCAACTTTAATTTCAACAATCTATTTCAGACAAAACCCTTAGACCCCATTATCATACTTATGAAAGATGATAAACAAAAGGGTATAAAACTAATTTTGTTTCAATTTCAAGGCATAAAAAACAAGAAACGAGAAGAAATCATTACAGAGAGCAAGGCAGATTCAAGAGGGTGAGATCCAATGATGTCGCCTCTCTTGGTATCGAGGCCGAACCGAAGAGCATCATGGATGTCTCCAATTTGATGCTCGATCATCTTTGGTGCTTCCATTCTTTCTCGTTTTCTTCGATTTGTGAGCAAGCTACAGAAGGAGAAAGTTTGGAGGCATTTTATTATAGAGTGTGCAAAAAGAAAAGGAAAAAGAAAAAGAAAAAGAAAATTTGTTGTCACGAAACGACGACGTAGACTCTATCATCTTAGGATTCTTTGGGTTCAACTGCCTTGTTAAGTAAGTCATGAATATAAATTGATAAAAAGAAATAAATGTCATAGGAAAGACTATCCATGGCCATGCATTCCAATATCCTGCTTGGAAATGTGGGTAAATCTGTATTTTAAAAATTATTTTTTTATTAAAAATTAATTTTTTTATATATATTTTGAATTGTTTTGATGGACTAATTTTAAAAAAATAAAAAAATATTATTTTGATGCATTTCAGCACAAAAAACACTTTAAAAAACAACAACAACCATACTTTCAGGCCCTAAATTATGTTCAATAGGAAAAACTTCAAGTTGTTTGAATACAAAATTAACATATGTCTAATGGTTTATATAATCATTTTCAAAAAAACAAGAAAAGAAAATATGTGAGAAACATAAAGTCTAATGGTTTATATAATCTCATTTATTTTCAAGAGAATAAAAAATATATAAGATTTTCAAAGTATTTAAAGAAATAAAGCAAAGGGAGAGAAGTGTGCACCGAGAGAAGAATAAAAAAGTATGAATAAATTTTATTTCAATGTCTCATTGATTCAAAGAGGCATTTCTTTTAATAAAAAGTCAAAAACTTTTTAAAATATGATGTCACAAGTCAATTAATTATATATTAACACTAAACTATTTTCAATATATAATAGAAATAAAATAGCCACGCTAATTTTTTACCAATATAAAAAATAATCATGTTATAGCAACGTTTTAAAAAGTAAAAAATCTAAGAATTTAATAAATTAAAAAGATCGCACGTGTTGTATGAGTAGCCCGAAAAGTAAAAAAAATAAAACACCGTAAAACAAGCTTCTCACACTTACACTCACACTCACGTAATTAATTTAATTAAAAAATAAAATTCATTTTAAAGAAGCCTAATTCAATAAAGGCTAAAAAAAAAATTCAAGTTAACCATTATTACTTTCAAAACAAAAACAAAACCCCATAAAAAACGAATAAAAAATTTAGCAAAATATTAGTGGATGAAACTAAAAAAAAAATGAGGTTTAAAAAAAAATCAAGCAAACCCGTGTGAACTTTGTAAGCTCGGGTTAATCTCTCAAACTCGTAACCCACTAAATTATAGATATAAATTCAACTAAGAAGCTCAATACTCACTCAATTAAATGATGGAGGATAAAATTAATAAATTTAATTTAATTAAAAAATTACTTTTTAAAAAAAGTTAGATATAAAAAAGACCAAAAATAAACCTGAGGCAACATTTGTTATTTTAAAAAGACAGATAAATTTCATAAAAAGAATGCTGGAGGATAAAATTAGAAAAAAAAACATAAAAAAAGAAAAAAAATCAAGCATGAGTGAACTTGTAAACCCAAGTTAAACTTTTAAATTTGTAATCCATTAAATTTTCGACTTGAGCTCAACACTTGAAGACTTAAATGTTGGAGGATGAAATCAATTGACTTAATTTACTTTAAAAACAAAATTCCTTTTAAAAAAGCTAAATCTAACAAAGACAAAGAAAACCCCAAAGCAACCTGTGTTATTTTTAAAATGATTTAAAAAACTCATAAAAAGTGAATTAAAAAAAAACAAAATGTTATAGGATGAAACAAAAAGAAGAGCTTAAAAAAGAGAAAAAAAAACCAAAGAAGCCAGGTAAACTTTATAAAATTGGGTTAATCTCTTAAACTCGTAAGTCATAAAATTTTAGACTCGGGCTCATCTATAAAGCTAAACACCCGACTAATTAAATGTTGTAAGATGAAACAATAAAAAGAAAATCAATCTAAAACAATCTTGTAAGGTAAAAAAATAGCAATAATCACAAAAAAAATATTATATTTGATAGGAAAAAAACTCAGGGATTAAATTGTAAAAAACAAAATTCAAAATCATTTTAAATAAAAAAAAGATAGTAATCAAAAGAACGAGAACTAAATTTAAAAAAAGAAAAAATATATGAAGGATGAAATTGAAAAATATTTAATTTAATAAATTATTCTAAATAAAAAACCCCGAAGCAATTTGTGTTATTTTTAAAATGATTGAAAAAACTCATAGAAAGTGAATTAAAAAAACAACAAAATGTTGTAGAATGAAACAAAAAGAAGAGCTTAAAAAAGAGAAGAAAAAAACCAAAGAAGCCAGATGAACTTCATAAATTTGGGTTAATCTCTTAAACTCGCAAGCTGTAAAATTTTAGACCCAGACTCATCTATAAAGCTAAACACTCGACTAATTAAATATTGTAGGATGAAACAATAAAAAGAAAATCAATCTAAAATAATCTTGCAAGGTAAAAAAAAATAGCAATAATCACAAAAAAAATATTATATTTGATAGGAAAAAAACTCAAGGATTAAATTGTAAAAATAATAATTCAAAATCATCTTAAATTAAAAAAATAGTAATTAAAAGAATAAGAAATAAATTTTAAAAAAGAAAAAATCTATGAAAAATGAAATTGAAAAATATTTAATTTAATAAATTATTCTAAATAAAAAAAATATATTCAAGATAATGAGACCAAATCTTAGGGATAATAACATGAGGGGATGAATTGATAGGGGCGCCAAGACACTTTAATCACTGCTCTAAAAGCTAGGTTTTGGCCACCGAATTAACGATACTGCATAGGTCATCAAAAGAACTTCTAAGTCAAAGGAATTTTTTTAATTTTCAAGGGTAATGAAGTGTTTGAAATCATTGAAAATGTAAAGTATATCGTCGAGCATGTTGCCCATGAATTTCATGCAATCCGTTACTATGTTTTTATGTTTAAATAGAAATCCTCTGTATGAGTTTAAGATTACTTGTTGACGTCCTTTTTTCTATCATAAAAAAATAGTTTTTTGTTTTATTCAAACAACTCCATCATTTCCAATTTTTCTTCTTATCTGAGCAAACTCATTTTTCATCCGCGGCTAATCCTTCAAAGATGCCAGCAAACTCATTTTTCAAAGTTGCATTTACTGTGTTGTTCAATGAACTGATGAAGAGGTAAAGAGAGAGAATTGGTCAAAATGAAAGCTTGATGGGAATTTGGAAAAGAAACAAGAGGATTAGGTGTCAGCAAACTAATTAGTGTACGCGTATGATTAATTTATGGTTTAGTGTTTTGATAGAACTTAGAAGTAGTAAACATGAGCTTCAACTGTCATTAATTTCCTCTAAAAATATCAGCAAAAGAAATAAGCACAGAAAGTTGGTGAAATTAGCAATGAAAAACTGGAAAGCTGGCAGAGACATATGATCTTAAACAACCTTGAACTGTATAACTCGCAAATTAGTTCATATCGTTCTGGGTAAATGAAACCAGAGATATATAGACCATCTTCTTTCAAGAGTTTGAAGTCTTGTATAAAGAACGTTGCATGGCTCCCACTATTTTATATAGCCATTAACATCTTGATGGAAGCCAAAGCCAAACACCATATCAGGACAATTAGTTCATGTTGGAGAATTAATCATAGCATAGGGGAGGAATCAATATTGTCTTGTTGCCGGATTCCGTTAAACAACTCGTGTGTTGCCACCATAAGACAGATCACTAAGACCAGCTAAACCATTACTATAACCCATAATATTTGCTATTTAACCCATACGGCTGTATGTTTTGAAAGGCATGTCTTCATCATTGAGGCTTGACCATGGAGCTTGAGGAGGAGAGAAAGCTTCAGTCTTGACGAGTGATGGAGGTGAGTGGTAATGCTGTTAGGCCTTGAGATTAGAAACAGCCAGTTTTTTGATACGCACTTGAATACCAGCAAATTTTTTACTCGTGATCTTGATAGAATCTCTATGAAGAGAATCTCATTTTTTTCCTCTCGAAGAGAAATAATTCAGAGCTTAGAGGAATGAAAGCAAAAATTATCATTAGGGTTTAAGGTTTGGCAAATTCATCGTTTAATCACTACCCTTATCCAATCTTATTTCAAATCCTAATCGAAGTTGATTACAAGAACTGGGAGCTCGTACATGGGCTGCCCTGAAAAGAACTCACAGGCTAGGGCCAGCATAGGACAGCTTTGCCATGATGGCCCACGACAATACCATGTCGCCACTACTTTGGTCAAATCTCTGGGTTTATTGTCTTTAAAAGAGTGAGAGATAATGATGTTATAGGAGACACTAGCTAGGTAGCCATGTTACACCATATGCTGGACCAAATCTTTTATAATATATAAAAACATATAGAAGTGATGGTAACTATAATAATTTAATATCAAAAGTTAAAATAAAAAAATTATTTTTTAAAAAAAAATTGAGAAAAATACCCTATTGGGCGGTAGCATGTTTAATGTTTTTTTTTCAAGGATATTTTAGTTCTTTTAACTATTTAAAAAAATAAAAATAAATTAAGTCGAGGAATGTTTTTATTATTACAAGAGTAAATTAGTAAATATAAAAAGAACTATTTACCTATTTATTTTGGAAAGACCACTTGTACCTCACAAAAGATCATTTTATTCTTAAATTTGCTACTTTTGTTTTGTTGTTCTTAAATTTGCTCCTTTTGTTTTGTTGTTATTATACATGGGAAAAACATCATTACATTGTAGTAATATATAGTGTAATGAGTCTATCTCCAGAGTGAATTATTCAGCACCTTTAGTTTTTTTATTAATATTTTTTTTATTTTGAAATAATATAAATTCATTTTAAATTTATTTCAAAATCAAATTTATTTTTATTTTATATATCTTTCTTTGCTCATTTAACCAAATACCTTTTTCTTTATCAATTATTTTTGTTTATAACAGTAACAAATATTGCAAACTAGTGGATGAGACTATAAATATTTGGAAGTGTAGCAGCGGTTGCTTTTCAAAATGCTTTTCATTTCAAAACATATCAAAATAATATATATTTTTTTAAATCATTTTTGATATCAGCATATTATAATGATATGAAAGTATCAAAAAATTATTAATTTGAAGTGAAGAAATAAACAAAAAAAATTAAAATTTTTTAAAAACATTTCCGATATGTAATGTCAAACGTACCAATAGTGGGTTAAGGTTAATGGAATGCAAATGGTGGTGGAAACGATGGTGAATAAAAAGAGGGAGAAAGCTTTGTAATTACAATTGAAAAATGTTTTGTAGTAAAATCACCTCTGCTCTTCTTCAGGAAGCTTCTGCTCAACTTATTAACAACGTTTTAGATAGTTTAAAACCAGAATAAGTTAAGAATAACTGAAGACATCGATCTGTAAGAGAGAAAACTTTTACAATTTATCCTAAGTTTGAGGTGATCATCGCACAAATCTCTCAATGAGGACATAGTTTTGATCGGAGCTAGCATGCGTTAATTAATACGTTAAGATTATGTTTGAAAGTGTCGTTGTAGTTGTTTTTTTGTTAAAGAATAATATAAATTATATTTTGGGACCTCATCTAATAATTTAAGCTATTGGGTTGAGATGATTTTTTAACATGGTATCAGAATCTTAATGATCAAGTGGTTCTCGAGTTCGAATTTCACCATCCCTATTTATTTGATAAAAATTAAGCACAAGGTAATGTGAGCATGTGCAAGTTTCAAGCCCAAAGAGCTTTCACTTGAGGGTGTGTATTAGAGAATAATATAAATTATATCTTGGGACCTGACCTAACAGTTTAAACTATTGAGTTGAGATGGTTCTTTGACTTTTTTTTATTTAAAAATTAAAAATATATTAAAATAATATTTTTTTATTTTTAAAATTAATTTTTATGCTTGTAATCATCAAACAGAATTTACAGAATTTTTCTACTTCAAACACGATATATATATTCTTTTTGCAAGAATTTCTCTCTCTCTCTTTCTTTCTTTCTTTCAACTCACTGCGCCATTGCAGCTTGGTCAAGGGCCCTCACCGGTCACCACCTAAACCTAATAACTATTTTCCCCTTATTAAAGACCTCCAGGCCTCTCACGTACTAGCAGGACTAGCACTGCTTTCCTCACAACACCATACTCTCTCTGGTGATTAGCTGCGAGCTCAAGATTTCTGGATTGACGTCGTCGAGTGGATTTCCCATCTAAATTAATAAAGTACACACACGCTTTACCTAATCTGTCAGTAGAGTAGAGGCAACCAGAATAAAAAAAAAAATATATTCATCAATTCTTTTGACTGTCGAAAGCTGATTCCTCAAGAAGAAGATCTCTCTAGTTCATATATAAATTAATAGGATATCTCGTAAATAGATTGAGACTCCATTGCGTGTGGTCTGTGTTTTACTGTAACAACAAATTTAAAAATATTTAATTTATTAATACACACTATACTATACATATTTGCGTGAGTTCTACTAAAAAAAATTAAATATTAATTAAAAAAGCTATAATTTTGAGTTTTTTTTTTTAATTTATATTTTCAAATCATAACAATAAAAATTATCACTATACCAAACACGCGCTAAATCCAATTTAACTCATTTGACAATGTAAATTATATCACATTGACAATATATTTATTTCACGAAAATACATTCCATTTCTTCTGGTCTCTTGTAGTATGTGTTTAATAACATAATAATAAAGATGAATATGCTAAGTTTTTTTTTATGTGGAATCCATATTAAAAAGTTAAAAAAATTTATGTAAGACTTGTTTTTAATGATAATGTTTTGTGCATTAAATGATTTGTATTTTAAAAAAAAAATGCTACCACATCACATTCTAAATACAATTTTAGATTCTGTTTATTTTTTTATTTTAAAATTATTTTTATTTTTATTTTCATATCATTTAATGTAATGATGTCAAAAATAAATTTTAAAAAATAAAAAAAAATTATTTTAATATATTTTTAAATTAAAAATATTTTAATAAATAATTACGATATAATATAATGCCGCCTCATAACTGTGGCAAGTTGTGCATAGATTCGGCATTTATCCTGGTCCTTGAAAAGGAAAAAAACAGAAGAAAAAAGACACTTTTTTTTTTTAATTCGAGAAAACCCACCTCCCCGCAAAAAACAAAGACGCTGCTAAGCTACCAGTACCCCTGAGCAGCTCCTACTTCTGTAGACTGCAACAACTATATATGATGTCCATATAAAACT
>Ga0307515_10020206_pt1 | contig 11902 bp, 14 predicted proteins | sample 17_EM_MG_FD_194513 | JGI IMG/M metagenome (GOLD analysis project Ga0307515, IMG submission 194513) | Populus trichocarpa ectomycorrhiza microbial communities from riparian zone in the Pacific Northwest, United States - 17_EM | ecosystem: Host-associated > Plants > Roots > Unclassified | place...
GCGTTTTTGATAGTGTAGTTCCATTGTGCCTCGACGGGTATGCATTGAAACAACTCATAGATCCAAATCGCCACGGACCAAATAGCCACGACTGCCATGCTGATACGCAGAATCCAGACGTATAGTAGCTTTACGGCGATTCGAAGGAGGAACAAGGCGATGCTGAGCTTGATGAACATCATATTGGCCACATAGGAAAGGGTTGCGAACGCTTGATACTACTCTGAAGTCAGAACTGATCTTCAAGTTAAGGAATTAGGGAAGGTTACCTTTAAGCCTTCGATTTCATTGCTCACAGTGAGTTCCGAATTGTGTCTCCCAATACCATAGTGGATGCCTCGAAGTATAAATGCACACGAGAGAGTAAAGATAAGCTGTGCAACTAGCATAATCCAATCATCGACAGCGAAAACCCTCGTGATTCTGATTCGGACGAAGCACCGCAGGCCAACTGAAATGTAGGTAAGGATCAAGAAGGTAATCGCGACTGCAACGAGTTGATATCCATTGTAGTCGGTTGGGGAGTCAGCCATCATGCTACCCCTGCGGGGATCTGGGTTCGCGAGCCTCGAAAAGGGGAAAATTCGAAAGAATAAAAGAAAGAATATGGGCATCGCTTCTATATGATCGGAACACTGTCTAAGGGGTGCTGGAAAGCAAGCTATTACTGACGGTCTCCTGCCACAGGATTGTCACCCTTCCCGTTGGGGGGTCCCATTTTCTGGACTATGTCATCGGGTGCATGAATTGGAGCCAGCACGGCTGGGATGTCTTGACTTAAGTTCGAGATTTGTGCTGGGTCAGACATGAAGCGTTGTGAAGAAGGCGGCTTGAGGGGCATCTGAAGCACTAGCAGACTCTTGGTTGGCACTTGTCAACCCGATCCATATATAGCGTGTCTACTACGAAGCCACTCGGTCCACTCGGAATCATTGTATTATCGCCCTAAAGAACCGGACTCCAGGCAGTGGGACTGCCACGAGGAGAACCCCTGAAGCCACGAGGACGATGAATTATTTCGACAATGAAGAGATGTTTTCATCAATCTTTATTTCCAGAGGCAAAGACAATACAGAATGCGGTGCTTGTATGGAATACTCCTGCGCAGATAATCATGGACTGCCTGGCGCATGTGTGCACGACTAGTGTATTCCCAATACCAACCGTCTGGTTAGAAGATTGCCCAACGTGGTTTCCCCTGATCTGGCCCGATCACTAGTGAAGTTTGCAAACAATATCACGCGGGGTCCGAGCCTGGCGGGTCGGTCAACATTCCAGATGTAGGTCTGGATCGGGCTTACGGACGGTAGAAATCGAAATCGAGGCGAGTCCACCAGGTGCACGGCATCCATCGGGTCGGCATGTATCGGGTGAGAGATCTACTGTATCGTTCGAACGGACTAGTAAGCTTTCTAGGAACTATTGTCAAGAATGTTGAGTTCTTTGTCGATTTCTCTGCCAGCGACTTCGTCCGCAAAAGCTGCAGTTCCGTACTTGGCCAGCCGCTCTTCCATCATCTTCTTCCTGAGATTCGTCTTGAGCGTCTCCACCTTCATGTCATTTTCCTAAATAATTCTTGAGGTGACTAATGTTTTCTTCAAGATGCTGTTGTCAGCAAACGGCTGAAGATGATATAAAATTGATCTTCTATTCTCACCTGGAGTGCATCTTCATCCCTTGTTCAATTTGCTCATCTATTTCAACACCGCTAACATCTTATTCTCCATAAGAAGCCATTCTGAAAGCCGGGCTTTTCTTTTGACAAGCTGTGTGCATTTCTTCGCGGAGAAGGGCCGTATTCAAACAGCCCGTAGAATTCTGCTTCATCGACATTGTCGGTCGAGGTGTGAACATCTTCTGGGAGTTCGGACTGGTTCTCCTCACTGGCACCACCTGCGGCGGTTGCAGCCTGCATTGGAAGGTAACTGGGCTCTGGGACCTATACTGAGATGCCCAACACGAAACGGCCTTCTTTGACTTGGAAGCACAGAACTTATGGGCTTCATTTCTAGGCTAGCACCAGCTGTGTTAGAGGCGGTTCCATCTTCTGCGGTTCTCCTTCGTTTATTGCCATCGCCGGTGAGATATGGGCCATGCAGAAGGCGTGACAGTTGAAGGTTGATCTTGATGATTGGGAGCGGTGGAGAAATTCTTTTTGATGAGGTAAACTGATACTGGCACACGACCTATCGCTTCAGGGGCACATCCACGTTCTTCAGGCACTCGGCCGCTAAATTCGAGCATCCCTCGCTTAATTTATAGGGTTTAAGTCGCTGAAGGCGGCGACTTCTGCCTACCCCTATCAACTTTGTACCGTAAGTTGGGACAATCACTCCGCTTGCAATTTAAGACTCTTCGGCTGAGAAAACGGATCCTACACTTCTCCGTTAATGATCTCTTATATAGTTTCCCCGTCCCAATCGTTCACATTTGAAGGCTCTGCTCTGATCGCAGCAAGGGCCGCGCCTGAACTAACTCAAAGCCGCGACTTTCATTGGTGCCCTCACCAGCCTCCTCACCCCACTCCTCCGCCGAACTTTGCTCTGCTTCGGGAAAATTACCCCGACAGCGCGACCGGGTTTTGCAGGCCAGCTTTCCCCATTCTACAACATCCTGCATCATCGCGGATGGAGTATTTCTGCGTGCAAATCCCAATGGTATATAAAGGTTTGGGCATATCTCCTTCTTTCCGCTTTTCTCGCTCAAGCTCTTGACCTTTTCAATCATGGCAGCAACCCACTTTAAACTTAACACAGGTGCAGAGATCCCTGCCTTGGGGTTTGGGACTTGGCAGTCACCGAAGGGAGAGACGAAGAAAGCCGTTGCGTACGCCTTATCAAGCGGATACACACACATTGATTGCGGTACGTGATCGTGGCCCTCTTGAGACTCCCAGCTGATGGTAGCAGCGTACTGTTACGGAAACGAAGACGAGGTGGGAGAGGGGCTCAAGGAAGCATTCGACAGAGGCCTCAAGCGCGAGGACATCTTCGTCACAACCAAGCTGTGGTGTACTTACCACTCCCGAGTGGAGGAAAATCTCGATAAGAGCTTGAAGAGCCTGGGATTGGACTATGTGGATCTGTATCTGATGCATTGGCCTGTGGCTATGAATCCATTCGGTGAGGACTGGACCCCACTCTTCTCCTCCCCAGCTCCGTAGATCGCATGCACTAACGATTAATCATCAGGAAACGACGAGAGGTTCCCAAAACTGGCCGACGGGTCGCGCGATCTGATCAGAGAGCATTCACACATACAGACATGGAAGTCGATGGAGAAATTGCTGGCCACAGGCAAGGTTAAGGCCATCGGAGTTGCGAATTATTCTTTACGATACCTGAAGCAGCTTCTGCCCGAAGCAACAACCGTACCTGCTGTCAATCAGATTGAGAACCACCCCTCTCTGCCACAGCAAGAAATTGTGGATTTCTGCCATGAGAATGGGATCCATGTCACCGCATACAGCCCACTTGGAAGCACTGGCAGTCCAATGATGAAGGAGCCAGCAGTCATCAAAGTTGCTGAGAATAAGGGGGTCACACCTGCGTGTGTGTTGTTAAGCTATCACAGTGAGTCCTCACCGGGTTGAATATTCATGCGTCCATTTTACTGACGGCAATGGGACAGTTGCTCGAGGCAACTCTGTGCTTTCCAAATCCATCACCCCTGAAAGGATAAAGGCCAACATGCAGATTGTGAAGCTAGACGAGGGTGACATGAAGATTTTGGATGACTATACGGCCGAATTGACGAAACAGGGGAAGCTCACACGATACGTCTATCCTGCCTTTGGAGTTGATTTTGGATTCCCAGACAAGTCATAATAGAGAAGCCTCAGCACAGGCTCTCGAACAATGTGCCGTATCAGCTTAGAGGAAATGCTTCTTAGGCAAGTAGCCTCAAGAGGATGAGACGAATAGAATAGTGGGATCAAATTGATCAACAACCTCACAACCTTTTTCTCACTTTCATCATCAGACCCAGAGGGGTTTTCAAGTCGCGGTTTTCATTACCATCCTCCACATTACAACCTCAGGCTCCTAGTCGGCGTCTCACAACATAAAAGGAAAACAAAACCAAATTTCCACCATCTTCCACACTCATATCAACTTCACCTCAAGTCATATCCAACAACATTAACGCTCTCCCCTCTCCCCTCTGGCCCCCTTCTACCCCTTCTCTCTTTTCTTCGTCCCCTATCCTCACCTCGCATCTACAACATCGCAAACAAAACACCAACAGCACCAACCATAACCGCACTGAAGCTGAGCTGCTTCTGAGCCGCCCCGCCAACCGGCACCGCGTACGTCGGCTTCGAAAGCGCCGTCGTCGTCGTATTCGGCGCTCCGTAACCCGCCACACTCGGCGTCACAATCGGATAAGTCGGAGGAGGCGACGTCAAGCCTATCCCCGCTCCATAGCCGGTCACCGAGGGAGGAGCAGGGTAGCCCGTGTACGGGTTCGCCACATACCCACCCGGGGAGGACGTAGTCGAGGAGGTGGTGGAGGTCGTCCAGGCTCCTTCGGGAGTCGAGGTTTTATAGGGAGGCGGGGATTCAGAGGGAGTCGGGGTTTTATAGGAAGTCGGGGTTTCATAGGGAGTCGAGGAGGAGGTCGTCGTTTCCGGTGCTGCGGGCGGCGTCCAGTACGGGGTTGAGGTGGAGGTGCTGCAGTCGGTTGTCGGGGGCACCGGGGGCGCCGGGGGGGTGTATTGCGGGTATCCCCAGTGCTTGCTCATTGAGGGCCACCATTCTTCCCCGGGCAAGGCGAGGACAGAGGGGGTGGCGAGCAGGGCGCTGGCGAGGAGGGCGAGAGAGGTGCGCATTTTGAATAGGTGGTCTCTTTCTTTCTCTTTATATCCTTTCTGAAGTTCTTTATGGAAGGGAAGAGGGCGAGAATTGGCTGTCGAGTGAGAGTTGCAGCGGTAACGAAAGTGGGTTTCTTGGAAAAGCGAATGTGGGTCTGCCTGTTTAAAGGAACAATTGATTGAAGAGGATAGGGAAGAAAGTTGGCAACAGTAGAGCGCAGTTCTATATATATGTGTGTGTGTGTGTGATGGTCCATGCCCGGGGCTGGGTTGGAATACCGCTGGATCGCCTGCCTCCGCCTCCATCTATACACCCCAACTTATTATTCGTAGGGGAAGTCGGTGACACAACCATGTACAATTCCTCTTCAATCCCTGTCCTTCGCCACCGCTGACTTCATATCCCGGACTCTGAATATCGCTCTTTGATTGCCTTCTCCCTGGTTCTTGTTTCTACCTACTCACCCCAGCCAATCGCTGCACTCCTTCCATTCCCCAGAGGTTTCGTTTTTAGTGCATCAAGCAAGAGCATGTTCTTCCAGTGCGTCAATTAATATGCGGGTCTTGCGGTACCTGCATATAATTGTGTTTCGATTTATTGTTTTGTTCTTTAACCGACCAATCAGACGAGCGCTCTAAATTGTCGTGTAAAAGATATAAAGGAGGGGAGTGGTGAGGCGAGACAAGGATACGGGTTGAGAAGAGTGTGCAGGGCTCGGGAATAAGTCCCTGCGTCACTGATGCGCTAATGCTAATATGGGGGGCCATTTGGGAATTAGAAGTCGGAGATTAGATGCGGAATATAGAGAGTGTATTTCGCCGATGCTTGGTGTTCGACATGAGTGTGCTCTGGGGGGTTGCAGTGCCGTGGCCCGTGAAAAACTAGCGTGAATCAGTGCCGTTCACATCCAATCCTCGGCACATGCTTCACTCTCCTTACTTACTTTGATTTCTGAATAACGATGTATTTACATATAAATCTGACTTTAAAAAGCAAAAGCGCATATTCTAATTACTCTATGCCTTAAGTCTTATAAGTTACAAATACTTGGATATTAAGTTATTAAGAAATCAAGTTTTCTTTGATATTTAATATTTGCGCTCGCGATGTTTGCAACCCGTCACAATCGCCCAAAATCGCCCAAAATCGCGGTTTCCTAACGTTTAATCTACTATCCTTTAGTTTAAACTCTGCCGCATCTAAAAAAAGGTACTTCTACATATAAATAAGCTTTTATTAGGTGCGGAGGCATTTATATGGAAAGGTAGTAGATTAAAAGCCAGAAAACCGTATTTTAAATGGTTTTTAATAGAGTTTGCGTATGCCTAGTAAAAACGCGAGCAAGATATTACCTTTTACTAATTTATATATAACTTCCGAACTATAAAATTAAACTATAAGAGAACCAGGAATATAGAAGACCTATATAGTTACTATAACTATTCAAAATTTGACTCTATTTAATTACGTGGTTTAGAAGTTATTAAAGTAAGTTTACAAAATCAAGCGAGTTTGAAAGACATACGTATAATTGAGGGCCTGGCGGGCGCTCGGCGCTAGATCAGTGTCTCACGCTGGGTTTTCACGGCACTTTAACTGCCACCGTGCCGCCCAGGCTTCTTGGCGAGGAGGCCTCACCAAAAGTCAACAAAACTCGCTGAGTGTAAAAATTATAAAGTATAATTTTAACCTAGATCCTAAATTTGTTATAGAACTTCACTTACTAATTTATTTTCATTAAATGGACTTTGAATTTCTTGCAATTATTCAAGGAATTATTAAGGCAATAGTATTTATGCAACTGCTAATTTGAGAGGGTATTAGAAGAATACAATGTATTTATAATATTATAAAGAGAGAGACTTTTGTCGATGCGCCTGTCAGTGCGTCGCGAATTCCAACACCCACTGGTGATGCGGAATATGGGAATGAATTCGAGGTGAAAGGTTCAGGTGAGGGGTTTTGCCGTTTTCCGTTTGCCGTGTGGTGATGAGGTGGGTTTTGAGGGTGTGACTTGCCGTCTCGGAGAGTCACCTCGTGGGTCGGGAGAAGATGGGAAGGGTTGTTTGAATGTAACGCAGCCGGATGGGATTGGTTTCGCTGTTCCTGTTGAATTCATCTGAATGTTGGCAGCGTCTCGTCTCGATTCTTTCGACGGAGTTTCTTCCGAAGGGCGCAGGTGCTTGTTTGTATCCTTGCTCACGAAAGACTCAGCAAGAAGATATTTCTAATGCGTGTGGAGCTGGGATGGAGGGACGAAATGGGAGGCATCACTTCCACAAAGAGCAAGAAAATTGATGTGACGCGAAGATTTGGACAGCCACAAGTCCTCGGAATCGAATTGGTTGTGGACCTAAAGGCCAATAGCTTGGAATCAAGACCACAGAAACCGAATCCTTGAGCTTACGGTTCCCTTGCAAGTAGTTGGAAGTTCAAAGCTCCAAAGCTCAATCATCTCGATCTTTGCGGCTCCTTAGCTTCTACTAAGATCGTCCAAGACCCCGAAACCAAGCAAGTGGCGGTACCCGCTCCCCTGCTTCCCCAGCCGCTTCCCCATATGAACTGCAGCCCCACAATGAAGTACATATGTATTGTACTCAGAATTTCTCCCTATTATCCGTCCTTCATTCGTCCACAACTAGCCCTCGGACGTAGGAACCAACAGGGAGAATTAAGAAATATCCCGAAAAGGGCAACGCTCTCGGAACTGGATCTCAATTGGATGACTGGAGGCTCAATCCAGGTAAGCTCGTATGCACATGTAACGCTCACCTGCGTTTCATATGAGAATTGAGACTAGCGGCCACGACGTCGGGTCGGGAGATTTGTTCGGTCTAAGATCTGAGATGCGAAGACGGCACTCGCCGCCAAACGTACGGTATTGAAATTGATGGAAAGATGTAGAAAGAAGAAACGCTTTTGGATTGATGGGGCTGGGTCCCTGACTGAGCAATCTGGCTCGAGTTCATCCCCTCGATGACTGGGACCACTGATAGATGCCAAAACTCCTCCCCAGTCATTGATATCGTACACGCCGTATCCATACTCGTACAGACGTTCCCTCGCGAGGCTCTGGAATTTTCTAAATCATCACATCCGTCATCCGAAATTTTAGACCTCATATTTCTCCGGCTTCTTCTTGCTCCTCCAAGGCTGGGTGAACAGATCCTTCAAACCTAGCCATGGCGTATTGACTGGGCTTTCGGGGCCCGTATAGATGAAGAAATCGTAAAGGAAGGCACCGAACGTGCAGCCGAAGAAGGGGGCAACCATAGGAATCCAGAAATAGTATCCGCCTGCACTCCAGACTTCGTGACCGTAGCCTACAATATAACTCATTAGACGTGGTCCGAAGTCTCGGGCCAGGTTGATTGCGTAGCCGGTCTCCCATCTGCAGACCAGCGTTAGTGATGTGCAGCAGAGAGGTGAAGTAAAGCGTACCCAAAGCAAGCCCCCAGTCCAAAAATCAAGAAAAACAACGCAAGTGGGAACAACATTCCTGCACCAGACTTTCCCATAGCCCCTGGGTTCGAATCATCCTTCAGCGCAAAGATAACAAACATCAAAATCGTGCTCGCAATGAACTCGCTGAAGAACTGACTCGCTTTCGTCAAAAATGCTTGTGGATATGTGCAGAAGATGCCAGCTGTGGCTGTTAGTGAAGGCGGTACGGTGCGAATCCCATGGCCCTCGACTTGGTTGATTGCGTTGAGGTAATTTGCGTATACGACTCCTGACCCGGCGAAACCACCTAAGAGTTGAGCGAGGAAATAGATTGGGAAGCGTTTCCAGGGAAGTTTTCGGAAGAGGCAGAAGCAGAAGGTTACTGCTGGGTTCAAGAAACCACCTGAGTCTCCAGCAACGTATATTCCCAGCATAACCCCAAGACCCCATCTATGCAGACGTTAGAAACAGGGTGGAAAGTGAATGATAAGTGATGACTTACCCCCAAGAAATACTCTGATATGAACCGAAGCCATTCATGCCAGGAGCTGTCTTCTCTCCACCACTGAGTAACACCTGTGCCACACTGCCGTTACCAAACAGGATCATGATGAAAACCCCAAAGAATTCGGCAAACGGTTCTCGGAATATCACCCTCACAGAGCTCCATGTCAGGCTAGACGATCTCGGAGTCAGTATTGCTTTATTAGGCAGGAATTTGGGGGTTGGAGTAGTGTTTCACGACGTTTTTGCTCTAAAGACATCTCTAGAGAGGAGAAACACCTCGTAGCATATTGGAAAGAGGAGATTTGGGCTTAGAATGCCACGTACTGATGGTGGACATCATGGCCTTCGAGGATTGGCGGCTCTGCCTCTAAACCAATCTTTGTCCGTATCGACGAGAGGACGCTGCTGTGCTCTAGTTCTTCATGGGTCTTTGTTGAGCCAACCATTGCGTTATCCGTCTGGCTAGTAGGGGCATTCGCGAGGTGGTAATTTTGTTGAACCGGGCTTCGAGCATCCTCCCGGTGTTCGACATGTTCGTATTTGGGTGAGTTGTTGGAAGGTCTTCGGATGGAGGGGCCTGGACCAACTGCATTTGCAGCTTTCTCCTGGTGATTTTCATTTGCTCTCTCCGAGTTCTGAATGGGATCATTTGGATCCTTAAGACTTGGCCCTGTGCCATATTGGCCTTTCTCGCCGTGATTTATCTTCGCCCAGTCCCGCGTCTTAGCTCTCGTATCAGGCGAGTATGCTGCATTGTCAGAAGACATTGCGAAGGGGAAAGCATAGACCTAATATAAATTGTATAGTAGAAAGATAGGTACTGCCTAAATTCGGTACGCAAGACTAAATAAAATGAAATTGATGTAGCCAGAGGAATGCTGAAAGTAAAGATTACGTTTGCCCCGCGTTATCTGATTTCTCATCGTGATCTCGCACAACGGCACAGAAGACCAGCGTCATCGTGCTGCTGAAGCCACATGCCAGAACGCACAACGTCAGCGCCTTACCAGAATAGAGCAGGTGTTCGCGTGGCTGCCCCCGAGCTGCTGTGAGGCTCTCCAATAACACCGTTTAGAATTTGGTCGGATGGGCATTGGCAAGTACCACTTGGAGAGCTGAGGGGCCTCAGAGGATAGGATTGGGAAGTTTGGTCCGGGTGACGATTGATCGGCAGCTCACAATCCAAAAATCCAATGAGGGGTTTCTCAGATCAACGATTCCATGACATCGAAATTAAGAAAGAATGTATGAAGTCCCTGTGCATTATCATACTTCGGGAATTCTCTGGCAGCCTCAAATGCAGACGTTTATTTCTGATACCGGCCAACTTGAATTTTGAGTAAATAATTCAACGTGTAGAACAAAGGCGGGCATCTCTCCGCGGTGCCGATAAACGCTGTGACGCCAGGCATTGGAGGTGACAAATAGAAGGCTGCGGCGGCGGCGTGGACTTTCTCGAAGTTGGCCCAGCTGGGATAAAAATGGGCAAGCTTGGTCGATTAGCGTCGATGTGCCATGGGGAAATGGGGAAGGATTTGGAGGGGTCGCTGCTTGGAAGTGGCGGATTCGGCAGTGATCGGCGATGAATCTCGGCCTCTTACGACACAACTCTCACCATCCATGTCCATGGCTTGAGCAATGGTCCTGGGGTTGGTCAAGTGCTGAGCGGAGCAATTGGTCTCTCGTCGGGGACTCGGCGACGAGCAAGAGTGACAAGGTTATCATCTGGTCTAGCTGATGTAGCCATTGGCATCGTCAAATAAATGTCGCGAGTCGTGCCTAAACCTCATATTTTCAAAATGTCCTGACTGTACTCCCAGGGAGTTTGATGGTGTTATGGTGTCTCTCGCAAATACCGCGTCTGCAGTCTATGTGAAAACGTCGAGACGGGCTGAGTTGAACGTCGTACCAGGTGATGTAACCTCAACACAGCGCTCGGAGTCGAGGCTAATTCAAAGAGTACGTTCGGCAACAGACAGAATATCTTCTTCGAGTCTCAATATATGCCACGGTCCTAACGCCAAATCGGGGTTGCCTTTCGGCATACTGAGAGAACCAGCAACCATGTACGCAGGTCCTAACGCAGATAGCTCCATTTTCACATCCGTGACCTTCCTCCCTTTGAAGAAGATGTTGAATTCTTTCACGACTTCTCCCACCACCAATGAATTGGCCTCTTGAATATCACTTGCTGCATCCGGTGCCTGGACATCTGAAATTTCTAGGTCCTTCAGCCAAGGAGCCAGAAGCGCTTCGCCTGTCATCTTGACATAGGCCTCCCTCAAGCACCACATGGCATAGAATCTCCTCAGCTTCTTGTCGACCACAGAATTGCTGTCAACCTGCGCAACTGATTCCTCGCCATCTACTGCAGTGACCTTAAGATCGAGCTTCGCATTTCTCCACTGACATCTTGAAAGTGCATCCTTCGCAAATCCTCTCATGCTGACGTCGGGTCTGCCAAGACTGATAGGCACATGAGACAATTTCATGTGATTCAACTCTGACTCCGCGAAAACATCTCCATGCATGTCCACCCAGTCGAAGAAGCCTTTCTTCTCAATGTGGGCGTAATCATGCCTTTCTCGCTCATTGGCACACACGACATCCGTCCCGACGTCCACTCTGGCATCGAACCCAACAGAAGCGATGAGGCTGACAATCCCAGCTTGATGGCTGACGTTGAAATCCATAGTCACGGGCTTCGTCGCACCTATGGGATTGAAGCAGGGCTTGCCATTCGAATCCCGAGAAATGGTGCTTTGTGACCAAGGAACGTTGCAATATTTGGTGATGGCCATATGCTTCAGCAGGTGGGAAGCTAGGCTCATTTTCGCGTCTTTCAGGTGGTAATACTTCAGCACCGAAGCTTGTTCAGATTCAGAGAGCAAAGACAGAGCTCGTGAAGCCTGTATTTGTGAGTGACAAATCACGAAAAATGTTGGGAGATTTGAGGGCGGTGTACCACCGTCTTGAGCTTCTCCACTTCCTCCTTGGGTTTGAGCTTGCCCGGTACTGGCCATAAAGGTCGAGTATCGAGAAGCCATTGTATAATTCTTGGGCCGGACTGCCCGTCATCCGAGGTGTCCACCATCGAAGAGGTCACGAATCAGTTTGAGATAGGAGAATTTCAGTAAGAG
>Ga0307515_10020207_pt1 | contig 11901 bp, 11 predicted proteins | sample 17_EM_MG_FD_194513 | JGI IMG/M metagenome (GOLD analysis project Ga0307515, IMG submission 194513) | Populus trichocarpa ectomycorrhiza microbial communities from riparian zone in the Pacific Northwest, United States - 17_EM | ecosystem: Host-associated > Plants > Roots > Unclassified | place...
ACCAACGACCATCATGGCCCCTATGCATCTCCTTACAGCCACGAGGGTGCTCACTCCTCAACATGGGTGACTGCAAGGGGAGGCTAGGCCGAGGACGAGGGTGGATGTGGTAGGGTCCAAGAGCCCCAGAAGGTGACATATGGATGAACTAGATGCCACTTGTGGAGAACCAAGGTTTCCAGAGCTGGTAACGATCTAAGGATCTTCGGAATATCAATGAAATACGAGGCCCCATCCTCGATAGTGGATAAACTCAGGAGCTTCAATCCTGATAGCTGCGCGTTGACTGTGACATACTTTTCCCAGAGGTAATCAGGTTCCTCCTCATTTTGCATACGTACTTCCAATTCATGGACCTGTGGAAGTTTCAAAGTAGCAAGTCTGGAGAGCGACATAACCAATCTAGTGCAGACAGGCATTTCTGTCAACCGGTCCTGTCTTGGTTCGTCCATCTCAAAAGCACATTCTTCCTTGTATTTCTCAAGCTGATGGAAGGTTTGACTAGTCAAGGGTGACAGTCAAGAGGCCGAAACAGTAAGAACCTTGAGTGTATGGAAAAGTGGTACATCTAGTGAAGATTGTGTGTTAGGTTATGGAAAGAGAGAAATAATCAATGGGAAACTTCAAAGAATCGACAGTTATAATGTATTCCGACTCCCTAGGAAGTGGATGGTATGCTAACACTATACGGGGATGACCAACAGCCACTCTGGATAACGGAACTATGCCATGTGGGCTTGAAACCCCAATGAAGATTCTGTGTCGTTGCGATTCAAAATCAAATCTCTCCACTGGTTCATGGACAATCCATTCCTGCAATTCTGACCCTTCACCAAAGCTCAATTGAAATGAGAAGGCTTGTTCCTTGGCCGGGTGTGATGCCACAATAGCACCAAAGGCTGGGATGAGTCCATTTCTTTCTCCGCCTCTCGACCATCGTTTGTAGTGCAGATGAAGCTTCCTCAATTGCCTACAGAGAGGCACAATGGTCTTGCCTGGTGGCTTTGCGCTTACATTGCGCCCTCCAGCGGCAAATGCTCGGAAGAAAGCGCTGCTCAGTGCACTGGGGCTACAAAGTCTCATCGACAACTCTTCCAAAGCTGGGGTTAGTCTCAGCATATAAGCCAACAGCCGTCCACTGCATTTGATTTCCAGATACAGGCAAGTCAGACTCTGAGCAGCAAAAATCGGATGCAAAGCTACAAGCTGCAAATCCCCTCTCCATTTCCTCCATTGGCCACATTTTATGGCCAACTCGCCTAGGCGAGGGCAATGGAAATGCTCAAGGGCACCAAGGTTATTAGAATCATATTTCAGAATCGAACATGAGGGCATATACACGGACTGGATAGTATCAGCATGTTGTGGATATATGATGGAGCATTCTTTGAGGGCAGGAAAGACCCGGCCTGCTATCCATTGGACGGAAACAGACTTCAGATGTAAGACACGGAGGATCTGGGTTAGCGGAAGATCAACTCCTGGTGAATAGATTGGGAGGCGAAGATGATGGGCCTCAAAGGTCTCCAGCTTGTTCAGGGATGGGAGGATATCGACAGGATTCTGCGTCCTGCCACAATGAAGCCTGAGGGTTGTGAGGGATGAGAGAAATTGGAAGTGAGCAAGTTGCACGAGGTGGAGTGCAGCATCAGGGTGAAACACCTCCATGACAGTAAAGTGTGGGGTGACAGTTGTGGTGATTGCGGTGAGAAGTGGCTCCAGGAAGTTGCCAAGGTCGCAACTTGCGGCGAGTTTGAAGGACTCAAGGTGCTGCAAAGGATGCATAAGTTGCAAATCCTCGTATTCTCCAGAGGGTGGAAATGAAACGAGTACAAGCGAGCGCCATCTCAATGCTGCCTCGCCTGCCGCCATAAAGCATGCATGAAATTCCACAGGATTATACCGCCAGCCAACAGTCGTATCCACAGTCACATCAAGGAGCCACCTCCTCCCAAACCTCTCGAAATCTTTCTTCCTCGTCCAACTGTTGATCATCAATTGAGAGTGGATGCCAGGAGTGGAAAGCATAATATCGCGCCAATGTCGGCACACAAGCATCAAATCTGTTTGGGCGTGCGGATCGTCTTGGACCGTGTACAGAAAGATCTCGGAGAATATTTCTACAGGGACAAGGTGTGCTTTGTGACAGAACGACCGATCGATTTTGTCACAGGGCAGCTTGTGGGACGATTTGATATAGCAGTCAGACCAATCGAGGTCAGAAGACTGGTCAGAATCCATGGGGAATGATGGATATGGGTCTGGTTAGGTTTCCGTGGTTTACTGGGTATCAATCCGAGCGCAGTGGGAGATGGCAGGGGTCAGAGAATGCTAATCCGCCCGCCGCACGGAAAGCGTGTGGCGCGGCCTAGAAGACAGGACAGCCTTTACAGGCCGGGCTCCCCGTATGGACGGGACAAATCATCTGCTCCCTCGAGAAGTATTGATGAGGCGAATCAGATCTCATTCTCCCTTGGCCGGACCCGCGTGCCCTTGTTCGCGAAGCGGGCACGCGTCTATACTGGTATGGAACCGTGGGGCTCCACCAGTCGAAATGGATTCACGATCGATCGGATTAGGTAGGGACGAATCAGTGGCTCACGCATCCCCTGTACGAACGAAATAACGACTTCGTCCTATGTATGACTCAAACGCCGAGAGACCTAGTAGTCGAACTAGCTACAATCTATACATCGACTATTCAAGATGTATTTATGGCTGTCTAGTCCAAAGGGACCTCTTTGCGTCCAGTCGTTTCAGTGATTTTACACCATAGAAAATTTAGACAACAGTCAGGTCACTCGTCCTCTTTTCTGAGTGCTCCCCAACAGGGCTGGTGTTAATTGAGGAGGTTCCAATTGACCCAGAAAGTCATGGCTGCCATTGAGGCGCTGGTCTATTCCGTACGCGAGTGGAGGGCGTGAAGGTGCAATAAGCGAGGGATTCTAATTAACGCAAAGAGAGACGTACGAGGGTAAGCGTGCGAGCGCCCAGAGGGTTTCGAGGATGCGGAGCTTGATCTATTTGTCGATTGCGTGAGGCCCATGTACTCCACACTGAAAAGCAGTGCTCGTATGGTCCAGTAGCAAGTGTATTGAGTTGGTGATGAGACGGCGTATCGCTCCCCCACCCGTCTCTTCTACGTCCAGCGATGGGACTCCACGGAGGTCGGCGGTGACCGCGATATCTCGACGCTCGCCACAGCTGAGGACGAATGGGGGTGTATCACGACCTCTCTTGCGGAACGACGGCGGGCCACGGTGCAAGGTGTCGTCTACAGCGAACGATACTGACGCCTTCTATTATGCACCAGGTGGCAAAAGAGTATACACGTGGACCCTGTGCTGAGATTCGAGAGGATGGTGAGGCGAGTCCGCGAGCAGGTTCTTTTGGAGGGACGAACATGGAGTTGTGGGTGAGAGGAATGACAATCGTGGGGGTCGTGAACAGGGTATTGCAGTGGGTGCAAGAGACAGAGTGCTGACACCGCGGTACGAAAGATCGAGGACACTACGTTGCGAATGCTCGTCGAAGTGGGCGTGTGGTCTTGAAGAGTGGTAGCGGACGCAAAAGCAGATGATAGCAGCTGGCTTCGAGCTGTGAGCAAATTATCAATGATCAGCACGCCGCCCGTCGGACAGTAAGTTGCTCGCCAGTTCGGAGGCCCAGTTCACGGCTTCGGTCCCACCGCCGCTTGATAGGCCCTGTGACGAGATGAATGCCATCATGCGGTGGAGCGTCTTATCCGCTCTTTGGGAGCGACTCGACAAGTGAGTTGCGTTCGTCGGGCGAGATGAGATGGAGGTCAAAAGCGATACCAGCCTGGGTCTCAGGCCGAGCGTGATTGTACCAACAAACTAGCGCTCCTAATTCAATGTGGCATTATTTGGAGTCGGGATGGGTGAATAACTCATGGACCGGAACAACGGATGAGCTAACGAGAACCCGGGAAGATTGCCCAACTCTCAACTTGGCCGATCTCATCGCTCCATCGTACATGGCGGTCAAAGAGGTTTCAATTCATGTATCGAGGCAACTAAGACATATTTGACTGGTAATTTAAAGGGTTTGCCTCCTTCCACTTTCACGAACGTATCCTTCGTCGCCAGATCGAGTCCGAGAAATGAGAGTTGGAGGCAGTGTGGACCATCGAAGGCTTGGTGGATGTGGCTTTGGCACCTGGACAAGTGACCGGTTTCAATTTTATAATGACGCACCCAGGAACGGCGCACACAGTAATCTTCATGAATCACGCCGCGTCTTCGCAAGTTGTTCAGCGGGTGGTTGTCACAAGCCTGAGAACAAGTTCAACACGTTGAACGTGAACATTGGTTGAAAGATTCCCTTCTTGACGACGCGATTTCAAACTCCGCAGGGCCAAACAAAGTTTCTTCACCCAGCGCGAGTTCGCGTTCACCCTTGAGAACGATGTCTACCTTCGTTACAATTCTTTCAAGGACCCGGACGCCCTGAAGAAGCAGATTGAAAAAATTGAATCCCAGTCGTTTCGAAATCGGAGCAGTGTACAATGCGAGGGTTAGTACTCAGTTGCGAAACCAACCGTCCTTCCTGACGACCTCACCATAGCCAAAAGATAAGAAGAGCCTTCGGCCTGGTCACCTACAACCCCTCAAACGTGAACTCGTCTTTGATATTGACATGACGGACGCACGAAATAACGACTTCGTCCCGCGAATGGCTGAAACGCCGAGAGGCGTAGTAGTCAAAGTAGCTATAATCCATACATTGACTATTCAAGATCTATTTCTGGCTGTCCAGTCCAAAGGAGCCTCTTTGCGTCCGGTCGTTTTAGAGATATTACACCATAGAAATCCTTAAAAACAGTGAGGTCACTCGTCCTCTTTCCTGAATGCTCCCCAATAGGGCTTGTATTAAGAGAAGAGGTTCTAATTGACCCAGAGGTCATGGCTGTCATTGGGGGCTGGCCTATCCCGTACGTGAGTGGAGTACCGCACGGGGGTGTGCAGGTGCAGTAAGCGAGGGATTCTAAGTAATGTAAAGAGAGACGTACGAGGGTAAAGATACGAGCGCCCAGAGGTTTCGAGGATGCATGGCTTGCGCTATTTGTCGATTGCTCGAGGTCCAGGTACTCTACACTACAAAATAGTACTCGTATGACCCATTAGCAAGCGTGCTGGGTGCCTGATGAGACGGTGCATCGCTCCCTCGCCGTCTCTTCCGCTCCAGTGGTATCACCCCGGTGGGACTCCACGGAGGTCGGCGGTGACCACGATGATATCCTGACATTCGCCACAGCTGAGGGCGAACGGGGGCGTATCACGATTTCTCTCGCGGAACGACGGCCGGCTGCAGCGCAAGGTGTTGTCTTCAGCGAACGACACTGACGACTTCTTTTATGCACCAGGTGGCAAAGGCGTATACATGCGGAGCCTGTGCTGAGATTCAAGAGGACAGTGAGACGAGTCCGAGAGCAGGTGCTTTTCGACACTCGAGGGACGAAGATGAAGTTGTGGGTGAGAGGAATGACAATCGCGGGTGTTGCGAACAAGGTATTGCAGCGGTTGCAAGGGACAGAGTGCTGATAGCGCGGTACGAAAGCCCGAGGACATGAGGTTGCGAATGCTCATCGAAGCGGGCGGTCGATCTTGCAGAGTGGTAACGAATGCGAAGCAGATGATAGCTGCCGCCCTCAAGCTATGAGCAAAATTATCAATGATCAGCACGCCGCCCCTCAGATAGTAAGCCTGGCGTTGTTGCTCACCAGTTCGGAGGCACAGTTCACGGCGTCCGACCCCACCGCCCTTTGAAAAGGTCTGTGACGAGATGAATACCATCGTGCGGTGGATTGGTTTTGTTTTCGTCTTATCCGCACTTGTGGATATACTGGCGCGAGCTGCAGCAAGGCGAACAGCCAGTCGTCGCACTTGTACGCGAATTCATCTTGCAAAGGCGTTCAACGCGTGTTTACTCCAGAATATAGGAGCGAGTCAACAAGTAAGTCGCGTGCATCGGGCGAGATGGAGGTCAAGAGCAGTTGAGCCTGGACCTGCCACCCGAGCCCTTGAGAAACTTAATAGCCGTGACTGTACCAACAAGCCACATTATTGGACAGCCCTGTCGAAGGTAAGGTGGCCGGGACTCACGCGCGAAAACAACGGATGAATAAACTCTAACCTTCGAACAGTGATATCTCAACTCTCATCGCCCCATCGCACATCGGTCTAAGCGACTTCAATTCACATATCGAGGTAACTAAGATATCTCTTTCACTTGTCCTTCGAGCACTTTGCCCCCAAACAGTCATCCTCGTTTAGAGAAGATAATCCAGGTTACACTAAAGGCAAATACAGAAGGCCAAGGGGTTCTCTGGTCCTGCTCTTTAGACACCTTCAAGCTCAACAACGGGAGTTCCGGTGGAATCGGGCGCTCTAATCTCCGTCGAGCGGTGGGTCTTTTAGGAGATGGTGCAGGTGCAGTGAACCGGAGATGGCCGAGGGTTCGGGATATGTAGATAATGGTGTACAACGTCAAGCATACAAATGCTCAAAGGACTCGGAGGATGTTGGTGCTTGGGTACTTTGCCGACCACTCTAGATGGTGTGAGCGTCCAGATACTTCTTAGCGAGAACAATTACAGTGTTGATTAATTGGCTCTGTATTGATCTCGTGATGAAGCGATCTATCACCCACCTCACTCGCCGCCCTACATCACTGATGGAGGGACACTCAATCGAGGGAGCTTGACGGACGACTTGTGTTCACCAGAAGCGGGAACGAATGGGTGTACCACCAACTCGGGCGGTGCACACAAACGGGTAGTACGACGCACCCGCGCACCCACTGCAGAGCAACGGATCGTCCCACGAGGAGAGGTCCTTGAGAGACTACTTCACGCGCTCTGTGGTGAAGGTGAGGATATACGAGCCTCGTGTAGTGAGTTCGGGGACGGGTGTAACCAATGCGACTTGCCATGAGGGCTGTAATGGGCGAGCGACGAACGAAATGGAATGAAATGAGGCGCGACGAACGACGGCAGTGACCATGAGGGTCCTGTACTGGGGAGTGGCGCGGGACTAACGACGGGTGCTCTTCTCAGTTGGAGTAGCGTGTGCGGTCTTGATAGACGATGGATCGAAGGTGATCTGTGAGCAAAGTAGCAAGACGAGACCGACTTCGGAGTCGGTAAAACTGATCCAGCGATGAAAATTACGGTCAGGAGAGTGAGGGGATGCGATGTGGGCCATCGAGCGGGTTCTACAGAATGGGTGGATGAGCTTGGTAGCTTGATAGACGACTGCTTCGACAGGAACAATCTTTATATTGACATACCAGACACGAGACGCGCGGCATTCTTCATGCACCCGCCGCATCTTCGTCGCGGGACTTCTTTGCGCGCCACAGAGGGATATTCGCGGCGTAAGGTGAGGTGCCTCTCGACGCAAGATCACAACGGGCTACAAACCGACGCGAGGGTCGACGGGTGAGCGACAATGAGTCGGGCGAGGGACGGGCCGTTGGCGATATTCGTTGAAGAGGAATGTGCAACTTCACGCGATCGTCGTAAACGTGATTGGCAATGCACGTCTAAAATAGGCAGACCTATGGGCCAAGAAACAAATGGTCAGCAGATCATTCGACTCGGAAAGTAAGGGAAGTGGAGTTGAAATAAGAAAGAGCGACATAAACGAGAATGGATCACTGAACGAAGGAGGAGACGTTGTCCTAGACGAAAGACATGAGCCTATGTTGAGCAGATGCAGCTCTTGACCTTTCGAGCGAGAATGAACAACCTGTCCTTCGAAGACGGAAATGGACTGCGCCTCTGTCGTGTGAGGGTCCAATCGATGTCGTTGCTGGCATCCTTTCATCGTAATGAACGCACTCACGGTTTCGGCCCATGTACCGGTTCACACGCTCGCCGTTCGCATCCTCCCGCTGTTCGTCATTTGCACCTCGAGGGCGCACATGAACCAATGACGGTCACTCAGGATCCGCTCCCTCATCCTTGTCCTCGTCCTCTGCGAGTTCTCGACTGTCGTCATCGAGGTGATTAGGCGAACCTGCGCCGTTTCGTCTGCTCCGGTGCACAAGAGACGGCGTTGAAGTTGGCCGATCAATTGACCGCTGGCCAATGGACTCATTCGGGATGTCTGGGTCAGGCCGAGTGGGGAGAGGGTCTCAGAATGATGTCCTTTGTTATTATACCGTCGGAACCGAGAATGGCATTGCAATGTTCGAGACCCAAGAATCAACTTCTTCCCCAGTGGTTGCATCGACGGCTCCACTCTTACCACCAGAGTAAAGAGGCCGCTAGCCGGAATCCACCGCATCGGAGGGACTCGACTACAGCGAACGGCACTGACGGCGCCTTTCATGCGCATGGTAGAAAAGACGTATATACACGAAGAATATACTGAGATTCGAGAGCAATGATTGGAATCGGTATGGGTGAATAACTCATGCGCGAAAACAACGGATGAATAACTAGAACCCACGAAGGGTGATTGAGATTGTCAACTCGTTGACGAGCCTCTGGTAAGGAACACCCAATCGGCGGGTCGTGTTCACCAGAAAGCGGGGGTTGTACGAAGCACCCATCCACTCACTGCAAACCAGCGGTTCGTCTGACGGCGGGGGGACCTTCTTTTACATGTGGTGTAGTGAAGGCGAGGATATGCGAGCCTCGTGCAGTGCTTCGAAGACGCTAGAGTGAGTTCGAACCCAGGAACATCCCAACGTGACTTGCCATGCGTGCATAATAGGCGAGCGGCGCACGACAACCGTGACCGTGAGGGTCCTCTACTCGGGAATTAACGGTACTAACGACGAGGTGGGTCCGGTTTTGAGAGACGTTGGGTCGAAGGTGATTTGTGAGCAATGTAGCAACACGAAACCGGCTTCAGAGTCGGTAAACTGATTCAACGATGAAAATTACAATCACAGTCGGCGAGCGTCCTTCGAAATCGGACTGCACATCTGTGATGTTACACCCTTGGACATAATGGACGCACTCACGATGTCGTCCATCTGCCGGTTCGCACACCCGCCGCTCGCGTCGTCCCGCTGGTTATCGCTTGCTCGTCGAGGTCGCACATGAACCAATGACTATCACTCAGCATCCGCTCCCTCGTCCTCGACCTCTGCTTGGGTTTCGATCGTCGTCATTGAGGAGATTAGCGGGCCTGTGGCATCTCGTCTGCTTCGGCGCAGGAGGACTTTCTTGAGGCGGCCTCGGGACACTCGACGATGTACCCATCAAATTGTCGCTGACCAATGAAGTCATTCGGGATGCCTAGATCAGGCCAAGCGTGGGGAATGGATCGGGCTCGAGAGTGGCGGTCGCCTCTTGCAGTGTTCGAGACCCAGCGTTCCTCACCATTGGCAGAATCAACTCTCCCCATAGGCAAAAGTAGTAATGCCGCATCGACACTGGCTGCATCGACCGCCCCACTCTTAGCACCAGAGTAAAGAGGCTGCTAGGAGCACTAACATCTTCTCACACGCACACCACAGCCAACACGCCGTCGGTCGTTTTCGGCCATATCGCGAAAACATATCCACATTGTCCACAATCGGCAATCCCTTGGCATGTTCCACCTGACTCCACCATGGTGTGGATACATTGTGAAACTCTGCTTGCTCTGGTGGCATCGCATCCATTTCATCCTTTGAAGGTGCAACATATCTCATGAAGTGTCCTCGTCGACGAGTCGAACTTGACACCAAGCACAAAAGTCAACGCTATGACGAAATCGGGCAATGGCATGCGTGGGAGCTGACAAGATCGGTCTCCCATGGTCCCACTTCGCCTCCCAGGATTTGCCGAAACCGCGTCGCACATTGCAGACTGACCAGCGGACACGGGGTGAGCCCACGAGCATCAGGAGGACGCAAATAGAACATGAGCTTCATTCCCTTCCCAGTATATGTATCGTCCATTCCTCCCTCTTGCAGACCGGTGTCCAAAGGATGGGTGCCGCAGGAGTGGTGCTGCACACGCATGAGCCAGGCGCAGAGAAATTAGAATGAAACCATGTGGGTGAATTATTCGTATTAATTATTTAAACCAGTTTTGTTGTTAGGAATAGAGACTTGCATAGGCATGGAAAAACATTCCAATGTACATACTTCTGACATCATTCTAATACATGATCATTGCGGTGATTAGGCCAGAATTACTCAGGTCAAATGTTAAGTTTAAAGGTCTGAGCTGGAATAACCTCTTTCATCATAAAACTCCCATCTCTCCCAATCAGCTCCCACTTTTGGGCGGAGTCGGAATCCCAATCCCGATGATAAAAGGTGAAACTCTTCAAAGGAGACCAAATAATAGCACGCAGAGTGACGATGTCTTTGAGAATAGGCATCAGCTTTGGTCGGTCAGTGAGCCGAATATCTTCGATCTGCAGACTCTCCAACCTGGGGCAAAGTACTTCGGGTATCTGGCCCTCCCAAATCATCTCAGAAGTACCCTGTGCATTCATTGGGATAAACGCCTCAAAGAAGGTAACATATGGGTCAACTAGATGCACACTATTGAGAACCAGGGTTTCCAGAGCTGGTAACGATCCAAGGATCTTTGGGATATCATTGAAATATGAGGTTCTAAACCCGGTTGTGGATAAGCTCAGGAGGTTCAATCCTGATAGCTGTGCGTTGACTGCAACATGCTTTTCCCAGAGGTAATCAGGTTCCTCCTCATTACTAACAATTACTTCCACTTCACGGACCTGTGGAAGTTTCAAGGTAGCAAGTCTGGAGAGCGATGTGACCAATCTCGTGCAGACAGGCATTTCTGTCAACCGGTCCTGTCTTGGTTCGTCCACATCAACAGCATATTCTTCCCGGTATCTCTCAAGCTTGTGGAAGGTTTGACTAGCCAAGGGTGACAAATGAGAGGCGCAAACAGCAAGAACCTTGAGTGTATGGAAAAGGGGTGCATCTGGCGAAGATTGTGTGTTTGACCGCATTCCCAGGCCTAATCTTCTCATCCTCACTTCTTTGAGGCTATGGAAGGAAAAGAAATAATCAATGGGAAGCGCCAAATGCTCATTAGTTGTAATGTATTCCGACTCCCTAGGAAGTGGAGGCCATTCTAACCCTGTAATGGAGTCACCATCACTATCCACCAAAGCTCTGGATAACGGAACTATGCCAAGTGGGCTTGAAACCCCAATGAGGGTTATGTCTCGTTTCAATTTAAAATCGAATCTCTCCACTGGTTCATGAACGATCCATTCCTGCAATTCTGATCCTCCACCAAAGCTCAATCGAAATGAGAACGTTTGTTCCTTGGCCGGGTGTGATGCCACAATAGCACCAAAGGCCGGGATGAGTGCATTTCTTTCTGTGTCTCTCGACCATCTTTGGTAGTGCAGATGAAGCTTTCTTAGTTGCCTACAGAGTGGTGCAATGGTCCGTCTTGATGGTCCTGTAGTTGTCTTGCAGCCTCCAGCAGCAAATGCCAGGAAGAACGCACTGCTCAGTGCATGGGGGTTCGAAAGTCCCATCCATAGCTCTTCCAAAGCTGGGGCAAGTCCCAGAATATAAGCCAACAGCCGCTCACTGCATTTGATTTCAAGATGCAGGCAGGTCAGACTCCGAGCAGCAAATTTGGGATGCAGAGTGACGAGCTGCAGATTCCCTCTCCAGGTCCTCCATTGGCCACATTTTACTTCCAATCTAGCCAGTGGGGGATGATGAAAATGTTCAAGGGTGCGAAGGTTATTGGAGTGATATTTCAGAATCGAACAGGATGGCATATACACAGATTGTAGAGCATCAGGGTGGTGTGGGAATGTGATAAAGCATTCTTTGAGGGCAGGAAAGATCCGGCCTGCTATCCATTGGACGGAAACAGACTTCAGATGCAAGACACGGAGGATCTGGGTTAGGGGAAGATCAATTCCTGGTGAATAG
>Ga0307515_10020208_pt1 | contig 11901 bp, 5 predicted proteins | sample 17_EM_MG_FD_194513 | JGI IMG/M metagenome (GOLD analysis project Ga0307515, IMG submission 194513) | Populus trichocarpa ectomycorrhiza microbial communities from riparian zone in the Pacific Northwest, United States - 17_EM | ecosystem: Host-associated > Plants > Roots > Unclassified | place...
GAGCATGAATGACCATGTTTTCTTTTTTAAAATCATTATTTTTTAAATTGAAATCTAATATTAAAAAAGTCCTAATCCCATCATATATCATAAATCCAATGTCTCACCGTTGTCATGATTATCTTATCAATGTAAACAAATGCCATATGTGGTTGAATAAAAATATAAATTCTTGATATACAAAAAAAAAAGTACATCAAAGCTCAGTTAGACAGCCTAACCGAGCTTCAACTCAAGCTTTATTGAGTCATGGTCTGATCAAGCTTGAGTTTTGATCTGACCAAGTAGTTACCAGGTCATTTTGGTTTAGAATTTATTACTATTTATAAATAGTAATATATATGGTATTATTCATGAATAATATTTTCTTCTCCTGTATTTCTCTAGCTATTTTTCTTATGATTATCTTATCAATCTAAACAACTGGTTTATGACTATATTTTTTTCATGATCAAATTTTATTTTTATAAATCTATGTAGTCTTATGAATATAATCCTAATCCACACATTTAACAGATTGCATCAGGTAACTCATATACATATATAGATTGGAGTATTTTAGGTTTATTGGTACCCTCAACTCTTATTACTTCATTATTCCTAATCTTATAGTGTTTGATACCACGAACACCACGATATCAAACACTATTTAAGTAGCTTTTGCACTTCAGCCCTCAAGATACAGTGCCAAGAACTACATAAATGTAATAACAAAGGGAAGGTTACTGCATTTCAAAGAATTGAATAATCTTTTTATTTTATTTAAGCACATGAAAAATCAACAAGAATCTCTAATGCATATGATTGACAATGAACAAGTTCTTTATCTCATGCAAAAACAAAAGTCCTATCACGCAGCTTATTTTGACCCTTCTAAGGAATCCTACCCTCAGAAACAAGGGCATGCAATCCATTCAACATGTCATTTAGACGGAATAGAGGGCGCATCATGTCAAGGGCATATCGATCTTCTTAGCTCTACAATGGTAATATTGCTGTAAAAAGAAGGGCAACTATATGAACCCCAAATTTGGGGGATATATGTTCGTACTTGCCTGTCGATGCAAATCTTACAAGCCCATGTGTTAGATTCTTGGGCTAGGAAGTAGACTACATCTTCTTTAATAGTACCTCATGGGGCACAGCTTTAGCAGTATAGGAATAGTGACCACAACAGCACATGAGAGTGAGTGAGACCCTCTATCTTGCCTTTTGTTCATCAGGGTCGGCTCGGCTTTCTTTATAAGCTGTCCTGTCCTAAACTCACACTTTAGAATTGATCCCATCTTATTTATCACCTCAATTTACTCATTAAATGTTGGAGAAAAATATAATAGAGGATGATGCAACCTTTCTAAATAAACATTTTTCTAATTATCATCGGATGATGCAACCTTTCTAAATAAACATTTTTCTAATTATCATCACATTAAAGCATGTCTTAATGATTGAACTCGTAATTTCTTCATGAAAATCTTAAGGGCCGTCCCAAGCATTTTGTTTCTTGTAAGAAACGAATTTCATAAAAAGAAACGCAAAATACTCATCGCTCCATCGTAGAAACCTTAAGTTGATTTGTGTTTCACTGGAAAAGGTTTGGATAGGAAGTTTTAAAAGAAACACACGTAATTAATAACCATTCATATTGTCATAGATTAATGGTTTTGGATCCAAACTCAAAGTGTATAATTAAAATTTTATTTTAATGCTTTGGTTTTTACTATAATCACTATTCATTGAAATAATTTTTTTTCTCTTTCACTTTTTTTAATTTTTTTTAAATTCATCCTTAACTATTAGATTTGTTTTTTTATTGGGTTATTCCACTATCATTATATGGATTGCGGGTTTAACGGGTTAAACCGGTTGACTCAGTTTTTTTTCTTAACTATTTTTTCTTTCTAATTTTATCATTTAATATTGAGTTGATTGAGAATTAGGTTTCATGATTTATTTTATTTGCTTTTTATTGAGTTATTCTAACTTCATGATCCGAGAATGATACTTAATAGGTTAACCTAAGTTAACTCCGGTTTTTTTTTGTGTATTTTTTTAATTGATTTTTTTTTCAAGTTCATCATTAAACATTAGATCGATTGAGAATTGAGTTTCAGAATCTATTTTAATTTGCTTTCTATAAGAATATCTTAGTTTCATGATTAGAGCCATGGGTTTTGGTATTTTAATCCTAATTAAATCGGGTCATTTTTTTCATTTTTCTTTCTAAGAAGTTATCTTGGTCTCATGACCCGGATCACAGATTCTTCAACATTGAATTTGCATTTTATTAGGTTTCCTCCATCTCATGACCTGGATAACGAGTTTGACGGGTTAATCAAGTTAACTCAATTTTTTTTTTCTAATTGACTTTTTCCCTATTCTCATAATTTGATATTGTATTTGATTGAGAATTAGACTTCGTGATTTGTTTTGGTTTGCTTTTTATTAGATTATCTCGACCTCATAACCCAAGAATAATGCTTAATGAGTTAACTCGGGTTGACTAGACTCATTTTTGTTTGTCATTTTTAATTAATTAATTTTTTATAAATTTCTTCATTCAATATTAGGTCCAACATGGTTGATTGAGAATTGAATTTCATAATCTGTTTTGACTTGCTCTCTGCGAGGTTATCTCAGTCTCATGACCATAGTCGTGGATTTAACAGGTTGACTTTTTATAGCTATGGTTATCTCAATCATATGACTCAGGTTGCGAGTTTGACAAGTTAACCCGAGTCATCTCTTTAGGTCATTTTTTAATTGATTTTTTTTACAATCTAATCCTTCAACATTACATTGATTGAGAATTAAACTTTATAATTTATTTTGATTTGTTTTTTATGGGGTTATTATAGTCTCATAACCCGAACTGACCAAAGCCAATCCAATATGTTGTTATCTTAATATTAAAAAAATTTCATCTTGAATTTTTTTAGTCAAATTATGCTTTTATGAGTTGTACAAATTGTTTTTGAACTCGTAAAGTTAATCGGATCATATCAGGTCAACTCCAACATGATTAAAATTTTTTTTTCACTAAAAAACAAAATATTAGCAATATCTAAATATTTTTTTTTACATTAATTTTTTTTTGACCCATGTGTGAATGATCTAGTTAATTGGACTAATTGGATTATCAAAATGAATATATTTTTTGGGATGCAAAAACTAAAAAACCATCAAACCAATGTGGGGACACATAAGGGCATAATCAACATGTGTTCAAGGATAAATCACCAAAGTTGAAGTTGCTAAATTTATGCGTTTACAGCTCAATAAAACAGTATTGCTAGCTAATTACACACAGTGTCAGTTTAGTAGGTAGTTACCCTTGTTTCCTAATTATGCTTAAGCTTTGCCCTATGTCCTACCCGGTACAGTTCCGGGCAGAACAAGTTGCCAACAGCCAATTCACCGTCCACATCGCTATATATATATATATATATATATGGTTGTAGCCTAATGGTTTAGTGACAGACGAGGCAATAAAAGCTAAACCCCACAAAACAGTTTCATCTCCTCTCTTCAATGGCTTCCATTCCTCATTTCTATTCTGATTATCAATTTTCTCCAGATAAGTTTTCAGAGATTTCATCTGTAATGGCTCAAGATCATAGATATGCTAGAACTGGTTCATTTTCTAGCACAAACATGTCAAGTGGTGCAATGTTCGGAGATCACCAAGATTATAGCTTTCCAACATTTTATGATCATGAAAATGGCTGTGCACTTGATATTTTCCAAGGGGAGTCTGAGATCATGTCGCCGATTCCGGCTACGAAATCATTGCCTGAAAGATTTGGGATTTCGAATATGGTTGTGCCCACATTGATGGATTATAAAATGGGGTCTAATTGTGGCATCGCCAAAATTCAGAGTTTTGGCGGCGGATTTCAGTTATCGGATGTGTGTGAATATGGGGAGGATTGTTGTGGTATTTTGCCAAAATTTACGCCTGCGACGTGTCCTGCTGCTGAAGAAAATTGGGTATGAATTTTTTTTCTCAGGACTCTTGTATAAGGATGATGATTTGGATTTTCATAAAAGATGTCTCTAGCTTGCTCAGTTTCTTTGCATACATAGTTTTCTTTTTGGTGCTCATGATTTATAATAAATTCTTCTTTAGAGGCTTGAATACAATCGAATAACAGCAAAAGAAAACACCAACATGGTCAAGGTTGGTCGTTACACGGTAGAAGAGAGGAAAGATAGAATTCTAAGGTATTTGAAGAAGAGAAACCAAAGGAACTTTAACAAGACCATCAAGGTAATTAAGTTTCTTTTTAACCTCATTTCATATTTAATCCTATACTTAGAAAATGTTAATTTAAACTATAATTTTCTCGACAATATTACAGTATGCTTGCCGAAAAACCCTAGCTGACCGGAGAGTTCGCGTTCGTGGGAGATTTGCTAAGAACAATGAAATATTTGAAGAGGAAACTGAGGTTAAGAAGAATGATGATAATATTCCTCATCACCATCATGAAAAAGATACATATTGCACTAGTGATGCAGTTCAGGTACTTTCTGGGCTACAATATTTATATTTCTTTTTTTTATTTTATGGTATAAGTGCAAGACTCGAATTGAAGTCTTACCTTAATTTATCATCCTTCTTGCTTTACTCTAATAAAAAAACCACGTTTTTGTGAATTTAAAAAGTCTTGACTTCGAATTTCTCCTTATCATAAAAAAAAACTTAATACAGAAAATTAATACACGTTTGGATGGATGTGTGTGTGTGTGTGTGTGTGTGTGTGTGTATATGAATTAACGAATGTAAGTATCATTGTGTACTTTGCAGATCAAGAATGACGATGATGATGAAGAACAATGGCTGCAAGAGGCTTTGGCAAGTCTTATGTTTGTACCGTATATTGCTGCTGGATAATTTGTGTCTAATTGGACAAACTGATGTAGGAATGTTGGGAAATATATGAGTAGCATATGTTTTTACTTGTAAAAGCACTTTCTAACCAAGCTAGTGTTGGATTTGTTATAACATAACATCGCTTTCATGGTGGGTTCTTTTCGGCTGTGAAACTGTGGTAATTAGTTGGATTTGAAAAGGAAGTCCGTAGCACAGTATATTTACCTCTTATAAAGAGAAGGCACAGTATTATGACCACGATAGTCTCCCATGATATTCCATCAACAAGGACATGAAAGCTAAGGGGGGTGATGGGACACTCATGTAATTAATGTAGTAAATGAGGACATCAAAGGTGTTTTGATTATCTTAGTTTGTAACTGATCCAGTTCTATAATATGAATGGTTGTGTTAAATATATGGTTATAGAGCTACTATCAAAGAAATCTGGAGCCATTATATATGGCAACAGGCGGTATATCCCATCATCTTAACAATCCATGAATGCCACAAATTTTTTAATCCCTTTTTTTCTCTAAGTTATGATTGTGTGTGTGTGTGTGTGTGTGTGTGTGTGTGTGTGTGTGTGTGTGTGAGAGAGAGAGAGAGAGAGAGAGAGAGAGAGAGAGAGAGAGAGAGAGAGAGAGAGTAGCTACCTTGGGAAAAGCTTGAGGTATAATGTTTTGAATATTATTTTGGTACAAAATAGATAGAGGTATAGAGATAGAAATGTGTTTGATTAAAAATATAAAGATAAAACATAAAAATAAATGTTTTTGGAATATTTTTGGAGTGAATTTCTGTATTTTTTAAACAAGAGGTAAGGAAGAACATGTTTCCAGAGATAATATTTATTATTTTTTATTCTTAAAATACCCTTATAAAAAAATCTAAATTTCAAATTATTCAACTAAGATATATAAGGATAAAAATTATTATTATCATAGTTTTAAAACCCAACTCGAGAGTCGATTTGAGGTAAAGCCCAGGTCATTGGTCGGGTTGACCCGAGTCAACATAAAAATAAAAGTGGTTATTATTATAGTTTTAAAATTTAATTCCGGAGTCGACCCAGGACAAGATTTGAGTCACGAGTGAGGTAAAAAATTGACCTAGGTCAATGTAAGGACAAAAATGATTATTATCATAGTTTCAAAACCCGAATCAGGGATTGATTTGGGGTAAGGCTTGAGTCACGTGTTAGAAGGGTCAACCCAGGTTGACCGGGGTCTATATAAAATAAAAATAGTTATTATCATAGTTTTAAAACTTGATTCGGAGGTTAACCCGGGGCAAGACCCAAGTCATGAATCAGGAGGGTCAACTTGGGTTGACCGGGGTCAATGTATGAATAAAAATTGTTATTATCATAATTTTAAAACTTAACTCGGAGGTTGATTGAGGCAAGACCTAGGTCACAGATCAACACGAGTCAATGTATGGATAAAAATAGTTATTATCATAGTTTTAAAACTTGACTCGCGAGTTGACCTGAGATAAAATTCAGGTTACATGTTGGGAGGGTCAACCTGGCTGACCCAATTTTTTTTTTAAATAATCAAAGCACAACTTTATTTTGACCAATTATTTTTTCAAAAAATTCAACGGTTTTTTGACCTGTGTTTTATCTCGGACTGACTTAGGTTTTTGACCGAGTCAGGTTGAGTCAATCATTCCTCTTTTTTTCTTAAACTCGGACCAGTTCAGACCTCGAGTCAACCCATCAAGTCAATCCTGATTTTATAATTAGGGTTATTTATAATATTATTAATTTCAACACCCAATATAAACTAAAATAAAAAAATAAAACTAATTATTTTTTTAAATATGTAAGTTTGACAACAATACATATTAAAGATAAAATATATATGTTTTTATATTTTATTTTGTCTTATCCATCATAACCAAATAAAATACAGAAATAATCACTTTGTCTTACACATCATCATCAAACACAATTTTATTTCCATCTGGTTTTTATCTTGTCTCTCTTGTTTTTAGTGTTTATGTCTTTACTATCATGAGATAGTAACTAAATGCAAACTAAATATACCATCTTGATCAATTGAAGCAATTAATTTTTATAAATTCAATTCATTATTTAAATCACTCGATATCAATAACATATTACACATAATTAACAAAGTGTTAAGTCAATAGCAATTTTTTTTTGTATCTCTACATTATTTATGAAGAAAAAAAAATCCTGTTTCATGTCTACACGAGGTCTAATTTAATTATAATTGATATTACACTTGTAGCTTTTAAGAGACATGAGGTTCATGCGGATTTCCCCCCCTTTTTTTTATTAACGTGAAAAAAAAATCTTGTTTAATGTCTACACGAGGTCTAATTTAATTATAATTGATATTACACTTCTAGCTTTCAAGAGACAGGAGGTTCATGCGGATTTCCTCCCTTTATTTTTTTGTTTTTTTTTTATTAACATGGGTGTCCAGGTCAGCTTGCGCGTACCTCGACTAATCAAACTGGTCCTGAAATTAACGATCATATAAGCTTCTAGTGGCCATCATATTAGTCACCACAAGGCTTGAACTTGAGACCACAAGGAAAGCAAATCCCTTGATTCCAAACTCTTATTATTAACCCACCTATTAGATGATTTCTTTACTTGTTTTCTTAATTGTTTAGTAATGAGGTGGAGTGGTCGAATTCAAGAAAGCCAAAGGTTGATGTTTAAATTATCACCATGTAATATGATTACACTATACTTTGTTATTTATCCAAGAAATGGTGAAAATCATGAACGAGGAAGGATTTATTTTCCTAGCAGATCAGTTTTTATATATATAGACTGAGAAATAGAAAAAAATGCATGTTTTGGGCGATATAGCTAGTTTATGCTCCAAACCTTCCAAAAGGAATAACAACTTAAAGAATTATTAAGACTTAAAGAATTGGTGATTTTTTAAGGTTCTAAAAGTGAACTACAACAACTTTTATGAGACAAAGAAATATCCACAATCATTATAATGTGAAGCAAGCTTGGCACTCTTTAGTGCATAAAAGTGCTAAAATATTAGCATTATATCGTTCAAGTTAATTCTAGTCACAATTATTTGCTTAATTCTGCTTGTCAAGTTCTTAGGCATATGTACTTATTGGGTTGCCCTATGATCTATTGTACTGATCTTCGAATAATTTCCCTTAACAAATCACAAACACAAAAATGGAGATATAGAGGGAAAAGAGCTTGGAATTACATACATGTTAGCTAGACTAGAAATTAGTAAAAACTAAAGAAAAACCAAGAGATGGCAATGAACCTTAAGGCCGACCATGGTTCATGTGTACTATGTGCGGAAGAAAATGAGAATTTAAAGAAAAATTGCTGAAATTGTGTGTTAGTTTAAAATAAATATGTGAAAAATATATTTTGAATCAAGTATTAGTATTCATTCTATAAATTATTAGGTATGCTAAGAAAAATGATTTACATATTATGAAAATAGGGAGAAGTGTTGAAATAATAGTAAAGGTAATAATTAGAGTGTGTGGCATGTAAAGAAAGAGGTGTAGAATATAATTTGAATAATAATTCCATTTTTAGAAGTATTGAATTTAACTAAGTATTGATTTTTGATAAATATTGAATTGTGAGATTATTAGCGTGTTGGAGTGGAGGTAAAATATTGAATGGAATGTGTTGTGACGAAGATTGAACCTAAGATGGATTAAGTTAAATGTTTTTTTCTAAAAAATACCCATTTGAGTAGTGAATCAAAAACTCAGTTGAACTAGCCAGTTTAATTATTTTCTGATAATTAATTACTACCAACAAATTAATAATTTTACTCATGCTTATGGAATCCAAGGCACGCAAGTACTCAAATGATGTTGACGGGAAAGGAAGCTCTAATCCTTTGAAATTCTTGTTGGAGTTTCATACTTACATTTCAAATACGAGTCAGCATGAACATAACAAAGCAATGGGAAAACAATGGCCTTTCGGCTTCTTTGTTTACATTATCCCCTCCAAGCCAAGGAGCTTGCAATGGGTGTCACAAGCAAGCATTCTTACAATCGTAAGAAAGCACTTACCTGAAAGTGATCGTATTGAGTCATCCTCAATTTGTCGTTGTCATCACGGACCCATTCCCAATACATTCATGCACAATTTGATCATAAGCCTTTAATCATATATAGTGACATTAGGGTTTTGGGCAGTCTTCACATGATGGTTTTTGACTTAGTCCTAGAAACAGTCACAACAATGTGGAAAAAACTTGTGGATGAATGGGTTTTGGAATCGAGAATTGCTGTGCTTAAGAAAATAATTGAGGAGAAAAAGAAAAATAAGATGAAATGAGTTTATGTTTGTTTTTGTGTTTTAAAAGTGTTTTTTAAAAATTTAAATTTTTTTATTTTTTTCTTCACTTTAAATTAATATTTTTTTGATATTTTCAAATCATTTTGATGTGCTGCTGTTAAAAATAATTTTTTAAAAATAATTTTTTTTTTATTTTGATGCATTTCTAAGCAAAAAACAATTTGAAAAACAATCACTATCACACCCTTAGTTATCCAAAAAAAAAAAAAAAAGGTTATTAACGGTTTGGGTGTTGGAATGGGAATGTTTGTGGTTTTTGAAGGAACAAAAAGTTCTGTATACTAAAAAATAAAAATAAAATAGATATTTGTTTCGCTCGCTGCATATTTTTTATGGCTAAAGCTATCAGAAATTCCAAAACACGAAGTCTAAAACTTGGGTTAAATCTTTATAAAGAGATGATATCTTTACAGAGAAAAAAAAGGAAAAAGTTGTGAGATGTTAGTTGTATTTTTCATGCCATTAGTCCGAGTGTTTTTAATGGAGATACACCGGGAACACCCTCAGGCCATGGATCCAGTGGACGGTGGGCCGGTCTCTTAAACTTAAAATATACAATCTATAAAATCACTAAAAATAAGAAAATCGAGGTTCATAACATGTGTTTCTCTTAAACTTAAATTCAGATTACACTCATTACTCTCCGCATGAGTAACTTGATGTTTTCTAAAGAGAGTATTTGTTGCAAACCAAGTTGAAGCCATGTTAATTATATATTCGAACTAGAAAAAAAAAGCATAAAAATTAGAATTGAACAGGATTAGAAATACACACGAAAAATCTCAACTCAGAATCTTTAACCAAGCCATGTTTTCTTGTTTATACAACGAGCACTTAATTTTCTTTCCAACTATATAGGAATCTAGTGGTGTTACAGCAGGATCTTGAACTCAAGTAAACATGTGGATTATTTTCTTATATGGGCTCTGATATTGTACATCCCACTTAAAATTTGGACATGCCTACTTGTTTAGTAACAAGAGTCAAGTCCTTGTCAATTCAAAACCGCATTGCCTCCATTAACAGAAAATTTACCGGGCATTGAAAAATTAATGCAGCTCTAGAAAGAGGGTTACGGTGAATTATAATAATAATTTGATGATTTTGCTTTTTAATAAATTGACAATGAAGACTAAGTTCATGTGTAAAATAATCTTTATATATATATATATATATATATATATATATATATATATGATTTATTTGTTATTTTTACTTTGATAGGAGGCATAAAGATCTATCTATTTTTTTTTTGAATAACGAAATACTTTCACTGCTGTTGAAAGCAAAAATCAAATAATTGGTTTCTAGAGGTTTTTTTTTGAGATTTCTCATTTTTAACACTATAAATTTACTAAATTACCCTTCGTATCTATATCAACTTAAGCTTTGTTTGGGGGCATTTTCATATTATCATGCAATTCTTTTAAGTTATAATCAGGTTGGTTGAGGGACAAATTGATCTTTTAGATTAACTAAAAAAATATTTAAGATAAAAACATGTCTGGTGCATTTAGAGCATGTGTCAGCGCATGAGAGGACATTGCGGCCCATGCGACGTCCTCTGGTGGTGAAGTATTTTCTCTCGCGGTGTCATTGGATCCCCCACAACATCCTTTTCCTTCACACGCAACGCGTGTTGGTTGTTTCTTAATGGACTGCCATCAACATCGTTTTTTCTTTTCTCTTTCTTCCCTTGAAATTCATGTATTGGATTTAAAATTTTAGGGTAGTCTCCTTAGCCACGTGTATTTGAGTATCATTCCTCATTCTTTTGATTTTTAATTTCTATCATTGGTATTTTTATAAGTTTTTTTGATTTTGTTTTCAATTTCATACTTCAATCTAAATTTATTATTTTTTGTTTTTTCAAATTTGGTCTTGATTCTTTTTCTTAATTTGTTTCTTCTTTCTTTTGTAAACTTTCAATTTTTTTGAATTTCATCCTTTTATTAATTTTTTTATTTAGTCTTTATTCTTTTGGTGGTTTCTTCTTTAAATTCTTTAATGAAATTGATTTTTATTTTCAATTTAGCCCTTCAATTCAAAACTATCTATCCTCTCATTTTTTTTTTCAAATTTGATCCTCATTTTTTTAATTACTATTTGTTTCTTTTGAGTTTTTTTGTGTGGTTGATTTTTTTTTTAAAATTTGTTTTCTCATTGATATTTGATTTATTAAAAATTGGGTTTTATGGTTTTTCTAGGTTATCAAATGGCTCAGGTCAAGGGTTTTATTAGCAAACACAGGTTCATATATTTTTTACTTATTTTCTTTCTCGATCTCATTACTCGACATTGGTTTTTTAAAAAGATAGGCTTCATATTTTTTTTGTTTTTCTTTTTATAGGATTATTTCGATCTCATGATCTGACATGTGGGTTTGACAGGTTAATCTGAGTGGGCTTGTGCCTTTTTCTAGCTTTTAATTTCTACATTTTCTTTTGGATCTTTTGTTTGATTTTTTTTTTAATTTTTCATTCATCAATATTTGATTTGTTAAGAATTGACCTTTGTGGTTTTTTAATATTTGATGCTTCCAACCAATAGCCTAGGTTATGAGTTTTATAAGCTAATAAGGATTGACATCAAATTTTTTTGTGGACTTGTTTTTTCTCCCATCTCATAATTCGACATTGGATTTTTTTTTTAAAAATAGGTTTTGTGATTTTTC